>VFQS010001213.1_pt1 | contig 24323 bp, 20 predicted proteins | sample 3512361 | NCBI WGS metagenome assembly VFQS01 (sample SAMN10412375, study PRJNA504923) | tailings metagenome | isolation source: Relicate 1 Philex TSF3 active mining | place: Philippines
TCATAAAAATATTTGGATTGAGGAGATATGGTTTTATTTGCCCAAAAATAATTCCCCAAAGCGAACATTGACGGTAATGTTGGGATAAAATTCTGATTTGGGGCGGAAGGTGACTTTTTTGATGCCGGGGGCTGTTTCCTGAATGAGGAACTTCATGCCGCTGGGCAGTTGCAGTTTGCTGTGTTGCGTACTGAGGTTGTACTGGAAGCCAGCGAGGTCGGGGGTATGGAGGAAGACCTGGGAATGGTCGGCCTGGAGGTTGAGGTCGAGGAGTCCGGTGGCGGCGAAGATATTGAGTACGCCATACTGGGCATTGATATCGAAGCGTCCGCTCAGGTTTTTGAGGGTCATATCGGATCGCCGTGCGATGATTGCTGCGTTGCCGTCGAGGTGGTCGCCGTTGAGTTCTCCGAAGAAGGTATGGATATCCATCCAGCCCTTGATGTTTTGCAGGGCGATCTGGCTGAACCGGCTATTGACGCGCAGGCGGTTGTTGAGGTTTTCGACATCGGCCAGTCCGTAGTTGGTTTTTAGATACACGGGGCATTCGGCGGGTACTTTGATCAGGTAAACCGCTTTGAGGCGCGACTGGGGGGCTTTTTCCCCATCCGGGACGGAGATGAAGTTGCGCAGGTAGATTTTATTTTTTACCCGCTGGGTGATGTATTGGAGGTATTCGAGGTCTTGTTGGGCGGTTTCTTTGTTTTCGTGTTTGGCTACCAGGTCTATCTGTACGCGGATGACGGGCTGGTTCCAGGTCTCGATGAACACCTCTGCCCGGTCGCCGTCAATATTGACCTCGTACGTATCTTTGTAAGCGAATTCTTTATTGATTCGCTTGGTGACGACCTGAACGACGGAGGCTTGCTGTGCGGTGCCTGCAAAGGCCCACAGCCCGAGGGCGGTCACAAGGAGCGTATTATGCAGGATTTTCATAGATAGAAGCGTTATGCGGTTGTACGTAGTTGGGGTCTGGCGCGATGGGGTAATTTTCAGGAGCATCCGGGTGTGGGCATTGGTTGAATGGGGGTCAGAGTACGGCGGCCATTTTGCGGATCACCTGGTTTCGTTGTAGTTCTACCCGGGTGAGTTCTTGGGCTAACTGTTCATCGAAGCCGTAGGTTTGCAGTACCTTTCTCAATTCCTGGCTGGCGGCATCGAGTTCTTTCAGGGATCCGATGAGTTCTTCGCCCTGGGGGTCGCGGTACTGTTGGTGATAGGACGCGAACGCCTGGCCGACTTCGAGGATAGCGCTTTCGTCCTGTTCGGGTATTTCGGTAGAGAAGGGCGTAGTCACGGCGGCTTCGGTTTGGGCCAGGTAGCGCACGTCGGGTTTTTGGCTCAGCTGATAGGCCCTTGTGCCGGCGAACAGGGCCAGGGCCAGGGCGGCGGCGGCCGTCCAATAGTAGAGGGGGCGGATGCGCCGGGGCTTGAGCTCCACCAAAACACCCTCCCATACAGAAGGCGGGGGTTCGTATGCCGGTAGTCTGCGCAGGGCGCGTTGCAGGGCAGCTTCTTTTTCGCGGAACTCCAGTTCGGAGGCGATGGCCTGCCAGAGCCGGGGCTGCGCCTGGTATTCCGGCAGGGATCGGAGGGCCTGCTGCAGGGTGGGATGGTTTTTTTCTTGCATACTCACAGCATTTTTTTCAATGTTTCGCGCAGTCGTTTCTTGGCATAGAAGAGCTGGGATTTAGAAGTTCCGGTGGAGATTCCGAGCAGGTCGGCGACTTCCTGGTGGGAGTAGCCTTCCACTTCGATGAGGACAAAGACCGTGCGGTACCCTGGGGGGAGGCTGTTGATGGCCTGTTGCAGGTACTCTGCCTCAATGAAATCGCCCCAATCCAGGGCATAGTCGGCGGGGATAGCTTCTTCGGGGTCGAACACCTGCTGCCGTTTGACTTTGCTGATCGCGGTGCGCAGGACGATGGTTTTGATCCAGGCGCCGAGCGTGGATTCTCTTCTAAAGTGGGCCAGATGTTGGAACACTTTGACGAAGGCTTCCTGGAGCACGTCGTTTGCGAGTTCGAAGTCGCCTGTGATGCGGTAGGCAAGCGTGTACATAGCCTGGTTGTAGCGTTCGTACAAGGCGCGCTGTGCGAGCCTATCTTCGCGAAGGCAGGCTTGAATGAGTTCTGATTCCGTCATGCTGAGCGGATAAGCCATACGGGTGCTTGCTGGTGTTGTGTGAAAGAGGGCGTCTCGGGGGCAAAGGTTGGTTGGGCAGGATTAAAAGAGCCCGGAGATGTTCCCTTCGGCATCTATATCTATGGTTTCTGCAGCCGGGTGTTCGGGTAGTCCGGGCATGCGCATGATTTCCCCGGTGATGGGGATTAGGAAGCGGGCACCGGCCGCGATTTCGATTTCCCGCACGGTGATATCAAACCCCTGGGGCCTGCCGCGCAGTTCGGGGTTATCCGACAAGGATTTTTGGGTTTTGGCGATGCAGACGGGCAGGTGTTGCAGGCCGAGGCGTTCGATTTTTCGCAAATCCGCCTGTGCCTTTGGGGCATAGGCTACGCCATCAGCGCCATATACGCGGGTTGCGATGCGGGCGATTTTGGTTTCGACCGGTTCGTCCCAGCGGTAGAGTGGGGTGAAGGATGGCTTTTCCTGAGCATCGGCTATGGCGGCTACGCTTTCCGCGAGGTCGAGGCCACCAGCTCCGCCCCGGCTCCAGATGTCACAAGCAAAAGCGGGGGTCTGTATGGAGGCGCAATACTGGAGCAGGGCTTCTATTTCCTGTTGGCTGTCGCCGGGGAAGCGGTTGATGGCCACGACGGCGGGCAGCCCGAATGCCCGGGTGCTGTCGAGGTGTTTATCCAGGTTGCAGACACCGCGCAGCAGGGCCTCTACATCTGTTTCTCCCAGGGCTTTGAGGTCTTTGCCTCCGTGGTATTTCAGGGCGCGGATGGTAGCGACGATCACGACCGCATGGGGGGCCAGCCCTGCCGATTGGCATTTGATGTCCAGGAATTTTTCGGCACCCAGGTCGAAGCCAAAGCCAGCTTCTGTGACGACATAATCAGACAGCGACAGGCCCATGCGGGTAGCGACGACAGAGTTGGTGCCCTGGGCGATATTGGCGAAGGGGCCCCCGTGCAGCAGGGCAGGGGTGCCTTCCAGGGTTTGCACCAGGTTGGGCTGCATGGCATCTTTGAGCAAGGCGGCCATGGCGCCGTTTGCTTTGAGGTCGCGGGCATAGACCGGCTGCTTGTCGTAGGTGAACCCGACGAAAATATCGCCGAGCCGCTTCTTGAGGTCTTCCAGGTGATCGCTCAGGCAGAGGATGGCCATGACCTCGGAGGCGACGGTGATATCAAAACCACTTTCCCGGGGAACGCCATTGGTCGCTCCCCCCAGGCCCAGCACGATATGCCGGAGGGCGCGGTCGTTCATATCCATGACTCTTTTCCAGGCGATGGTGCGGGGATCCAGCCCCAGGCTGTTCTTTTTACTTTGTAGGTTGTTATCTATCAAGGCAGCAAGCAGGTTGTGTGCCTTTTCCACTGCGGAGAAATCGCCGGTAAAATGGAGGTTGATATCCTCCATCGGCACGACTTGGGAGTACCCGCCGCCGGTAGCGCCCCCTTTCATGCCAAAGACGGGGCCCAGGGAAGGTTCGCGCAGCACGACGCAGGTGCGCTTCCCCATTTGGTGGAGGGCTTGGGCTAGGCCGATAGAGACGGTCGTCTTGCCCTCTCCTGCCGGGGTGGGGGAGATGGCGCTGACGAGGATGAGCTTGCTCTTGGCCGCCTGTTGGGGCTGGATTAGGGAGAGGGGCAGCTTGGCTTTGTATTTCCCATAGCGGGAGAATTGATCTTCCGACAAGCCGAGTTGTGCGGCGATATTAGCGATATCCCGCATGGGGATTGAGCGTGCGATATCGAGGTCTGTCTGCATTTTCTGCGTTTAGATCGTATAGCCCCCGTCGGCGGTGAAGACTGATCCGGTGGAGTAGGCCGATGCATCGCAGGAGAGGAAGAGGGTCAGGGCGGCGATTTCTTCCGGGGTGCCGATGCGGGCTATGGGCTGTAGGCCCATCATGTGTTGGAGAATATGTTCGTTGGCCCAGAGAGCCTCGCTGAATTTGGTCTTGATGAGGCCGGGGCAGATGGCATTTGCGCGGACGCCATAGGCTCCCCATTCTTTGGCCATGACTTTGGTCAGGGAGATGAGGGCAGCCTTGCTGACGCTGTAGATTCCCAGCTGCGGCTCCGGCTTGAGCCCGCCGATGCTGCTGATATTGACGATTGCGCCTCCGCCCCTGGATTTCATGGAAGGGAGGACGAGCTTGGCCAGTTCGAACGGCCCTTTGACGTTGACGTCCATGATCTTGTCGAAGGCCCAGGTCTCGGTATCTTCTACTGGTCCGAAGACGGGGTTGGCCGCTGCATTGTTGATGAGGATGTCCACGCCTCCGTATTGAGCGAAAGCCCCTTCTACGAGGGCCTTCAGATCCTCTCCCTTGCCCACGTTGGCGGCGACGGCGAGGGCGTCTATGCCTTCTATGCGCAGGGAGGCGCACAGGGCGTCTAGGGCTTCCTGTTTGCGGCTGGAAACCACTACTTTGGCGCCGGCCTGACCGAGTGCACGGGCTATGGCTTCGCCGATTCCCTTGCTGGCACCTGTGATGAGGGCCACTTTTCCTTCGAGGTTGAACATGGACTGGATCATTGGATCGGGATTTTGGAGTGCATTAAAGGTGCAGGCGTTCTTTTCGGGCCAGGAGTACCGCTTCCTCCTCCACGCGCTCGGGGTCGGGCACGCAGCAATCTACGGGGCATACGGCAGCGCACTGGGGTTCTTCGTGGAATCCCACGCACTCGGTACACTTATCCGGAACGATGAAGTAGTAATCCTCAGAGACCGGCTCGAACTTGTCGGTCGTTTTGACCTGCCGCCCTCCTTCGAGGGCATAGAGGCCGGTTACGCTGGTGCCGTCGGCGATGGACCACTGCACGCCCCCCTCGTAGATGGCGTTGTTGGGGCATTCTGGTTCGCAGGCCCCGCAGTTGATGCATTCGTCGGTAATCATGATTGCCATAGCAAAGTGTTTTATGCAATTAGAAACGTTTGGGTAGTGCCGGTGTTTACCGGTTTGCAAAAATAACGCGCCTGCGCGAATTATTCCATAGCTGGTCTGTTGTATCTTTGAGGATTGCAGGGGAATAGTGCCCTGGCGCCCATACCTTTGCCGAAAGCTTTTAATACGCCAATATGCTGAACGAAACGCAGGAGAAGATTACGCCCTTGATGCAGCAATATGCAAAGGTGAAAGCCAAGTATCCCGATGCGGTGTTGCTGTTCCGGGTCGGCGATTTTTACGAGACCTTTGGCGAGGATGCCGTCCGTGCTTCGAAGGCGCTCGGCATTGTGTTGACCAGCCGCAACAACGGCGGCAGCGATGTGGAGCTTGCCGGCTTTCCCTACCATTCCCTTGAGATGTATTTACCCCGCCTGGTGCGCGCGGGCTACCGGGTAGCTATATGCGAGCAGTTGGAAAAGCCCAGCCCTCTGAAAAAGATTGTCAAACGAGGGGTGACGGAGGTGATTACCCCCGGCGTGGCCATTGATGAGAAGCTGCTGGATCACAAGTCCAACAATTTCCTGGCGTCCATCGCTTTCGGGCGGGAGGAGTACGGAGCTGCCTTTCTCGACATTTCCACCGGGGAGTTTCTCGTCAGTGAGGGCAACCAGGCAAGCATGGACAAACTGCTGCAGAGCTTGCAGCCTTCGGAGGTCCTTTTTTCAAAAGACCGCAGAAAAGCCTTTGAAAAAGCGTTCGGGGATCGTTTTTACACCTTTGCCCTCGACGAATGGGCGTATACGCCCGATTTTGCGCAAGATAAACTGCTGGCCCACTTTGAAGTCCAGAACCTGAAGGGCTTTGGGATCGAGGGGCTGGAGTTGGCGCAGATGGCTGCCGGCGCGATCTTGCACTACCTCGAGACGACAGAGAACCGGAATCTAAAGCATATCAGTAAGATAAGCCGTATCCAGCCCGATCGCTACGTCTGGCTCGACCGCTTCACCATACGCAACCTCGAACTGCTGCACAGCCCACACGATTCCGGTATTCCGCTCATCCAGGTGCTGGACCGCACCATCTCCCCGATGGGGGCGCGCCTTCTCAAAAAGTGGGTTATCCTTCCCTTGAAAGAGCGGAAAGCCATTGAATCGCGCCTGGACATCGTGGACTATTTTCTGCAAAATTCGGAAACGGCCGTAGCGATAAGCCAGTTTATCCGACAAATGGGAGACCTCGAACGGCTCATCTCAAAAGTGCCGCTGGGCAAGATCAACCCGCGGGAGCTGGCACAGCTCAAAAAAGCTCTCAAAGCAGTAGCTCCGCTTCAGGTATTGTTGCGCGGAGTGGGTTTGGAACACCTGCAAAAAATCGGGGATGCCCTGAGCCCCTGCCCGGGACTGGTGGAGCGCATCGAGCGGGAGCTCGTGGAAGAACCGCCCGTCAACCTGAGCAAAGGAGGGGTCATCGCCACTGGTTTTGATGCAGAACTGGACGACCTGCGCCACACCATCCTGCACGCCAAAGATGTATTGCTCGACCTGCAGCAAAAGGAAATCGCCCGCACGGGAATCCAATCCCTTAAGGTCGGGTATAATACCGTTTTTGGCTATTATCTCGAGGTCACGAACAAGTACAAAGACCAGGCACCGCCCGACTGGGTCCGAAAGCAAACCCTGACCAATGGGGAACGCTATGTGACCGATGAGCTCAAACATTTAGAAACCAAAATATTAGGAGCAGAAGAGCGCAGTCTGGAACTCGAGGCGCAGCTCTTTTCCCAACTTGTGCTCGACCTGGCCGACTATATCCAGCCGGTGCAGCACAATGCGGAGCTGGTAGCGCGTCTCGATTGCCTGCTCGCCTTCCGGGAAGCAGCGCTCAAATACGGCTATTGCCGGCCTGAAATCAACGACGGCTTCGCCATTGATATCCGCGAGGGGCGGCATCCCGTCATCGAGCGGCAACTCCCGCTCGATACGGAATATGTGCCCAACGACGTTTTCCTCGACCGCGACGAGCAACAAATCCTCATGATCACCGGTCCCAATATGGCGGGTAAGTCCGCCCTGCTGCGCCAAACCGCCCTGATTTGCCTCATGGCGCAAATGGGTTCCTTCGTTCCGGCCCGGTCGGCGCAGCTGGGCCTCCTGGATAAAGTATTCACGCGGGTCGGTGCCTCGGATAATATCTCTTCGGGCGAATCTACTTTTATGGTCGAAATGAACGAAACGGCCAGTATCATGAACAATATCTCCGACCGCAGCCTCATCCTGCTGGATGAGATCGGCCGGGGCACGAGCACCTACGACGGGATCTCTATCGCCTGGTCTATTGCAGAGTTCCTGCACAGCAACGCTTTTGCGCAGCCCAAGACATTGTTCGCTACCCACTACCACGAACTCAATGAACTGGCCGAGCGCTTCCCCCGCATTCGGAATTTTCATGTCGCCACGAAGGAGGTTGGGCACAAGGTATTGTTTTTGAGAAAATTAGTGTCCGGTGGAAGCCAGCATAGCTTTGGTATCCACGTGGCGCGCATGGCCGGGATGCCCCGTAGCATCGTAGTCCGCGCGACCGAGATCCTGGAAAACCTGGAGAAAAAAGTCATTCAGGAAGGGGAAGGGCTTGGTGTCTCTGCCCCGTCGGCACCCGGCGAACGCATAAAGCAGGCTGCTGCCGATCCCATCCAACTGAGCATCTTTGAAACGGTGGACCCCCTGGCCGGCAAGCTCAAGGCAGAACTTCGACAACTCGACCTGCATCGCATGACGCCAATCGAATGTATGTTGCGGCTCAACGAACTCAAAAAGTGGGTCGAAGAGGCTGGTGAAGGGTAAAAACGAGCAAAAATATGAATAGATACCGAGTAATTCTCAAGCGTATTGCCCTGCTGTTGTTGAGCGCAGGGATGGCCTACTTCGCCGGGGTGCTGTTGTACAGCACGAGCACCGATTACCAGCCTGCAGAGCGCCTCCCGGGGGAGACGCACCGGGAAGCCGGTCGGACGGAGCTGCCCGATACGGCCCTTTCGTTTCTGATATGGAATCTGGGCTATGGCGGGCTGGGGGCTGAAAACGATTTTTTTTACGGCCACGGAATGTGGTTAGCCAAAGGCCACGACGTGCGCCCCAGTATGTCTCAACATACTCGTTACCAGGTTGATATACGTCAGTTTCTACTTTCTCAGCGCGTGGATTTCTATTTGCTACAAGAAATAGATCGGGGTTCTAAGCGCAGTTACTTCACCGACCAGGTCGCAGATATCTCCAAGGGGCTTCCCGGCTTCTACGCTGGTTTTTTCCCCAATTACCGGTCGCCCTGGGTACCGATTCCCCTGTTGACCCCCTGGAAGGCGTATGGGAAAACGTGGAGTGGCCTGGCTACTTTTTCGCGTTTCCAGCCGGTGGAAACCGCTCGTTTGTCATTGCCCGGCGCTTTCTCCTGGCCGACCCGTCTGTTCATGCTCGACCGCTGCCTGGGCCTCGCCCGTTACCGCCTGGCGCGGGGGCGGGAACTGTTGGTGGTAAACCTCCACAACGAAGCCTACGACAGCGATGGCTCGCTCAAAGCCCTGCAGTTGGCTTTCCTGAAAAAGCTGCTGCTGCAAGAATACAACAAGGGCAACTATGTCGTGGTGGGGGGGGATTGGAACCAGAGCCCTCCTTTTTTCAGGGAAGGGATGTTGCGGCCAGCCTATCCGAAGGTGCGGGTGTCTATGCCGCTGGAGGCGAGCTATATGCCCGAGGGCTGGCGCTGGGCCTACGACCCGGCGGTGCCGACCAACCGCTCTATCGACGCGCCATATGAAAAAGGCCGCACCCCTGTATCGCTGATTGATTTTTACCTGGTTTCGCCCAATGTGCGGGTAGTACAGGTCAAGGCGTTGGATCAGGGCTTCCGCTCATCCGACCATCAGCCGGTGTGGATGGAGGTCCGTTTGGAGGAATGAGGGGTTAAAAATCCTCTAGTTTTTCCAGCAGCCATTTTTGGTTGGCTACATTGGGGGTGTTTTGTATCTCGGTGCGCAGGCGCTCTATATTAACCGCATCGCCTTGTCGCAGGCGGGTCAATTTTTTGGTAAAGCCGATGAGGTTTTTGTACGCTTCTTTGGTGCGTTCGGGAATATCTTTTTTCCGGTTGAGGTATGTGCGGAAGCTTTCGAATAGGGAGTACAGAGGTTCCCACTCGTCGGTATCGTAATAAACCCTCAGCAGCATATCTTTGGAGTTGAGGTTATAGGTGATGTCCTCATATTCCAGGAAGCGCAGCATTTCGACGACTTTGGCGTACTTTTTCTCGTAGAAATAGACTTGGGCGAGGTTGAAGGAGCGGGCGTTTTCCCGGTTTTCTTCGGGCAGGTACTGTAAGTAATCGTCTATGAAGCGGTGGGTCCACGCATAGTCGCCTACGCGCAGCCCGACGACGACGATGTTGCGGAAGTCCCAGGGGGAGAGTTCCCCTTCGCGGATGATGATGCGCCGCTCGAGCACGCTTTGGTAGAGGGAGAAGAGTTCCTGGAGGTACTGCGTATGTCCCCGGTTGATTTGTATGACGCAGTAGTTCTGGGCCAGGCTGTACAAGTCGCTGGCTTCCTCCTGGGGGAATTTCATACCGTATTTATCGAGCAATTGCCGCAATTCGTAGTAGGGTTTTTCATCGCCGGGGAAGCGGTAGAGGTTGACCACCTGGTAATAGATCGCGATGGGCGGGATTTCGGTGAGGTTATTTTGTTCGACGTACTGGATGACTTCTTCCATGAGGTGGAGTTGGTAGTCGCGTGCCGAGAGATTTTGGCGGTGCAGGACGTTGCAGTAGATCCACAGTTTTTCGGCGATGTAGAAGTAGTCCAGGTTGCGGGATATTTCCTCCCAGTTGGACTCTACCGTCCGTTTGATTTCAAAGTTGGAGAGGTCGTAGCGCCGTTTTTCAAAAAGGTAGTTGTCGTAGTAAAAATCGGCATTTCGGTGGGGGGATTTTTGGAAGTATTCCTCAGTGGCCCGCAGGGAGGATTTATTGAGGGGCTCCAGTTTTTTGTTGTTGACGGCTTCGAGCAGGAGCAGGTTCCGGCCGCTTGCTTTTTCTTCGTATAACTGCAGCGCGAGGAAGTTCTCGAGGTGTTTGAGCTGGTCGGAAAAAAATTTGCGGAGGCGGACGTCGTCGTAGGTACCGGGCAGCCCCAATGCTGACCATATCGCTTGTTTGTCCCATTGTTTTTCGCGTAGGCGCGAGGCCTCGGCCTGCAGGAGTTCGAACAGGCGGGTCTGGGTTTCGCTGGCATTGAAGTAGGGGGAGTCCAGGTATTTTTTAAAGCGGCTTTGGTCTGCCTTGCTCAATTTGGACAGTACCTGAAAGAGTTTGGTGTTCCGCATGGCACGTAGTATGTTTCCGGGTAGGTTCTAATATCCCGGGGGTTTAGCGGTTTTGAGATAGGTTGCCCAGGGGGTGTGCTGGTAGGCATCCGAATAGACGTACTGCATGATGAGCAGGAGTTCTTCCGGGGTTTTGAACCCGGATATGGACTGGACGACCGCGTCGTTTTCATCTAAAAAAATGACAGAGGGGAAGGTTACCCGGCCATTGAGCAGGAAGGCCACCCATTCATTATAGCCCTTTGGGCCTACTTTGGTAAAGTTGAATTTCTTGCCTTTGAAGGTTACCTCTTCTTTTTCTTCGCCATTGAAGCGGACTGGTTGGAAGCGTTCGTTCAGGTACCGGGCGACATTGGGCTGGGCAAAGGTTTCGAGTTCCATTTTTTTGCACCAGTTGCACCAGTCGGCATAAATAAAGATGAGGGTTTTCCGGTTTTTAGTCCGGTTGCCCTGGGATATGGATTCCCATCCGGCCCAGTTAGGTTCGTTGGGCCGTGCGGTCGCCGGCCGACCGGGTTGAAAACTCTGGGCAGATAAAGCGGAGGCGGCCAGCAGGAAAGGCAACAGTAAAATGGGGAATAAAGCGATGCGCATTGGATACGGTTTATCTATATCGTCTGGTAATAATGGCTAAAGAACACTATTTTGCCGCACAATACTATCGGCGCCTGACCACTTTAAAACAAGTTTAACGCTTCTTCGTTCCGGAAATAGCGTATTTCGTCGCCTTCTATTTGCGTACAGGCGAGTGGCGGGACGGGTAGCGAGGGTGCGGGTAGTCCGTTTGCCAGGAAGGAACCCGTGCTATGGATGACCCGTGCTTCGTCCCATAAGCCTTGTTGGACAAACTGTTGCAGTACGGCTGCACCTCCTTCTACCAGGAGAATACCAATTTTTTGGAGGTACAGTCGGTGGAGCAAGTCGTGCAGCAGCGAGGGACTCTCAAAATCCACGGCTTCGATTTGCGCCCGCCCGGAGTAAGCAAGCGGCGACTGCCCATTTTGAACAAAGACGATAGGTGGTTTAGGATGCTGGAAAACCTGGAGTTCCACTGGCAGGATACCGCGTCTGTCGAGCAGGACAGGGACAGGGGATTTGCCAAAAAAATACCGGTTGTCGAGGGAAGGATTATCGTGGAGGGCAGTGGTGGTACCTACGAGGATGGCATCGGATTCCATGCGCCATTTGTGGGTGAGCCGGCGCGAAGCAGCTCCGCTGATCCAGAGCGGTTGGCGGTCGGGAGCTGCGATGAGGCCGTTCCGCGTTTCAGCCCATTTCAGCAGGACATACGGCCTTTTCTTTCGCAGGAAGAGGGCTGCGGGGCGGGACAGTTCGAGGCCTTTTTCCTCTAGTACGCCTGTGGTGACGTGTACGCCTCCCCGACGCAACTGCTCCACGCCCCTTCCGCTGACCAGGGGTGAAAAATCCAGGCAGGAGACAACGACTCTAGGGATGCGGTGTTCCAGGATGAGATCGGAGCAGGGCGGGGTTTTTCCATATGTACAGCAGGGTTCGAGGGAGACGTACAGCGTACTGCGGGGCAGGAGCGCCCAGTCAGAAGCAGCTACGCTGTGTATGGCGTTGACTTCCGCATGGGCTTTGCCGAATGCTGCATGATAGCCTTCGCCGATAATCCGGTCCTCATGCACCAGTACGGCTCCTACCATCGGGTTGGGGGATACCCGCCCGGCGCCTAATCGAGCCAGGTCAAAACAGCGCTCCATGTATTTTTCATCCGCAAGAGGCATATTAAAATCAGGTTTGGAAAAGAAAATAAGGCAAATAGTTGAAAATCGTGTATCAAATTAGGGAAAATACAAAAAAATAATAGACTAATATCAAGTATTTTGTATTTTTACATCGTAAACATTTGTCTGGTAATCTGAAAGCACTACGCCTCACAACTGCCCATTGAACGTTGACTTTTAAGATAGACTTATTGCGCGGGGAATCATCAAGGGGTCAAAAAGGCCTTTTTCACCCACACTATGCCTTTTTTCGGTCCTATAGCGCTGCTATACTCCCTCAAAAAGCCTTCGTGTGGACAAAAAATGACTCTTTTTCCCTCCTCGCTACCCCCGTGCAACAAGTCTAATGCAAACCAGTCTTCGGGTATCGGTTTGCAATCCCCGACTCCACGCCGCACCCTTTGCATGTTTCAAACCCCATTAGCCCTCTCATGACAAAAGGAATGCTGGTTTTGGGCCCTAAGGCGTTTCCCTTGTGCGAAGAAGACGCTGCCGTTTATCACACCTTAAAAACCTGTCGGGCAAGTGCTTTACAAAGTCAAACTAAAAAACGCAGAGGACCACGTCCTGTTGGATGATACCTCTTACGATTACCTGACCAGCGATCCTTACCTGGTAAAGGTAGATTTTATCAATAACCTGCGCAAGCATTCCAGCGGCTGCGCCGTATTCCAAAAGACGTGGAAACGAGCAGATGGGGGGTACAAAACGGAAACGATTTACCTGCACAAGCTGATTGCTGAGAAATTCCTGGGGGAGTCCAGGTTGGGCGATAAAAATCTGGTAGGCGCCAAAAACGGCAATAAGTTGGACTGTCGCCTCGAGAACCTGGCGTACCGATCGCGTTCGGTGGCCAGCCGCAAGCGCAAGACGAGTAGTAAGGCAGGGTACACAGGGGTCTACAAAGAGAACAACCGCTACCGGGCCGTGATTTCCATCAACCGCAAATCGGTACATATTGGGATGTTCGCCACCGCAGAGGAGGCTGCCTTGGCATACAATAAAATGTCCAGGAAACTATACGGTGAAGAGGGAAAACTCAACGTAGTCAAGCCGCGGGCCAAGGGCGAAGGGGAGGAGGCAGAAAAGACACCCGGGAAAGAGGTAAAAGTGGCTAAGTCCGGTCGAAAGAGAAAAGGGGACGATCCAACGGTGTAGCGGTGCCTCAAGGCCGTGTGGCGCGTACCATTTCGCGTTTTCCGGGGGGGCCTGCCAGGGTTTCGAGGGAGAATCCGAGGGCTTTGAGCCGGCGTTTCACGGAGCCCTTAGCGCAGTAGGTCACTAATTTCCCCCCCTCATTCAGTACCTCAAACATAGTCTTGAGTGCTTCGTCTTCCCAGAGTTCTGGCTGCGCTTCCGGAGCAAAGGCATCGTAGTAGATCAGGTCAAAACGCCTGGAAAAAGTACATTTCTCCAATGGAATAGCCCTCTTCAGCAACGTAAAGAAGGGGGCTATTTTGCTTTCTATATCCCAGGGGGAGCTGTGTAAGGTTGGAAAGTACCCGGTGAGATCCCCGCCCCCGAGCAGTTGCGGATAGTTCAAGGCCGTTGCCTCGTCTGTGGACAGAGGATGGGCTTCAATCGCTTCATACCAGATGGAAACCCTTTTCGATTGGGCTTCTTTCAGGGTGAGCAGGGCATTCAGGCCGGTGCCAAAGCCCATTTCCAGGACGCTCAAACTGCGGTGGGGAGCCAGTAGCGGCAGGAGGCCTTCCCGGATAAACACGTGGAGGGACTCCTGTATGGCTCCGTATTTGGAGTGGTAGGACACCCCGTACTTTCGCGAGAGCAGGGAGTGAGATCCGTCCTGCGTCTCGAACAACTCGGTATCTGGCATGCTGTGGAACGTATGGAGGCTTCGGTCAGAACAGCGCGACCAGGGCTTCAAATAGGTTGCCAATAAACCCTTTAAGGGAAAAATTCGTGGGGCAGCCATAGCCGCGGTTGCAGGAAGAGAGGGCTATCGCCAATACGGCGAGCAGTAAGGTGCGGATGGGTTGCTTTGAGATAAATGACTTCATGACAGTTGTTTTAGGAGACAGGGGCCTGCAGGGCCCGGCCTGTCTGTTCATGGAAAATGGATTGCGGGGAAGGGACGCGTTTGGCCGCCTCCGCAACAAGTCTTAGGAGAACGACTGCCGTCTCTTTATAGTGTACGGGAAGCGGGAAAAAAACAGGGGCTGCGGTACAGCCCCTGTTTGGTTTTATCGTTTCATATACAGCACCTCTTTAGCTGCCCGGATAATCTTGGCGGCATTGGGGAGGTACTCATCTACCAGGGTAGAGGCGAAGGGCAGGGAAGTGTCGGCAGCATTGACGCGTACGACAGGGGCGTCGAGGTAGTCGAATGCATTTTTCTGTACGACGTACGCCACTTCCGAAGAGACCGACGCAAACGGCCAGGATTCGTCAATGACGACCAGGCGGTTGGTTTTTTTCACCGATTCGACGAGGGTGTGTACGTCGAGCGGGCGGATGGTGCGCAGGTCAATGACCTCTGCCGAGACACCCTCTTTGGCGAGTTCTTCAGCGGCTTCCAGGGCGGGGAGTACCATTTTGTTGTAGGAAACCAGCGTGATGTCGGTTCCCGGGCGGCGCACGGCGGCTTTGCCGATGGGCACGAGGTATTCCCCTTCCGGTACAGGGCCTTTATGGGCATAGAGCAGTTCGGACTCCATCATGCAGATAGGGTCATCATCGCGGATAGCAGATTTCAGCAAACCTTTTGCGTCGGCCGGGTCGATACAGCTTATGACCTTGATCCCGGGCACGTTGGCCATCCAGCTTTCGAAGGTCTGGGAGTGCTGTTGTGCCAACTGGCCGGCCGACCCCGAGGGGCCGCGAAATACAATGGGGCATTTGAACTGGCCGGCGGACTGGGAAAGGGTCTTTGCGGCGTTGTTCACGATTTGGTCGAAAGCGAGTATAGCAAAATTCCAGGTCATGAACTCTACGATGGGGCGCAACCCGTTCATAGCTGCCCCGACCCCAATACCAGCGAAACCCAGTTCCGCGATAGGGGTATCAATGACCCGTTTGGCACCGAACTCGGTCAACATGCCCTTGCTCACTTTATAGGCGCCGTCGTATTCGGCGACTTCTTCCCCCATAAGGAAGACCCGGTCGTCGCGCCGCATCTCTTCGATCATGGCCTCGCGCAGTGCATCGCGGAGGGTCAATTCTCTAACCATTGATAATGTGTTGTTTACGTGAAAGGCGATTTTCTTTGTTTTCAGAAACGCCGGAAACCGTTAAAAACAGCGCAAAAATAGAAAACACTTTTTTGCAAACAGAGGTACGCGCAAAAATGTTTTTCACCGCTCGGCCAATAGTTGGGCGATGGCGTCTTTTCCTTTGTCGGAGAGGGGTTGCAGGGGGCTGCGTACTTCTCCTGCAAGATAGCCTCTCAGGGTACAGGCATATTTCAGCCCTGCCACGCCATAGGTGGCGGTGACGGCGTGGTTTACGGGCACCCATTTCCGGTATAGTGCTTCGGCGGCGGCTGGATGCCCGGCTTCAAACAAAGACTGTATTTCGACCAGTTCGGCAGGGGCACAGTTGGCCAGGGCCATAATCCCTGCTTGTACGCCGAGCATCAAGGCTGGGTACCAGACCCCTGCTGTGCCGGTGAGGATCTGGAAGTGGGGGTCTGCGACGCGCTGAAATTCCACCAATTGCGCGATATTGCCGCTGATGTCTTTCATACCTATGATGTTGGGGTGTCGGCTGAGCACCTCAACAACCCGGTTGGATACGTTGATGTTCGTGTATTTCGGCACGTTGTAGATGAGTACGGGGATATGTGCTTTATCGGCTACTTCCTGAAAATGCCGGATTTGTGCGTCGTCAGAGAGGGAGTCTTTGTAGTAGAATGGCGTCAATACAAGGGCTGCCTGTGCCCCTTCGCGGGCGGCCAGGTTGGTGAGGCGTATGGTTTCCACGGTGGACTCCATCCCGGTACCGGCCAGGAGTACGTGGTGGGGCAGTGCCGCAGCGGCGGTGCGCGCGATGAGCTCGAGTTTTTCAGGCTCGCTCAGGGAGGCGGCTTCGCTATTAGAGCCCAGCACGAGATAGCCACCGAGCCCGGCTGGATTCCATCGGGCGATATTGTGCTCCAGGGCGAGGTAATCCACTGCGCCATCGGAAGAAAACGGAGTAATCATCGGGGGGATGACCCCTTTGAAATGGATGTTGGTCTGCATGGGTATATTCGTCTTATGCGTTACAAACTACCGGTGCCGGCTCTAGCGATCATGAGCAGCTCGATCACATTTTCGCGGTTGAGGGCGCCGATGAGAACGCCCTCCTCATAGACGGGGCAGATTTCCAGTTTCTGGTTGCTCATTTGCAGAAAGACCTCTTCCAGCGGCTGATCGGGGTGCAGGTGTAACAGGGCTCGGTTTACGACATCTGCCAGCGGGCTGTCCATCCCGGCCTGGTGCAAGCCCGCGATGAGCTCATCGCGGGTGAGGGCACCCATAATCTCGCCTTCGGCAGCTACGAGAAACTCTTTTTCCTGTCCGTCGAGTAGTAAGCGGGTAGCTTCGCGCAGGGTTTGGTGGCTTTGCAACACCGTATGCCGATGCATAAGGGCGTCGCGCACCTTGTATTTTGCGAGGATGGAGTGCGTACCTTCGTAATCGGCCTCCGTACCGGCTCCGAGATAGATGAAAATGCCGATAAAAACGAGCCATACATTGGAGTATAGGCCTACAAACACGAAGCCTATAGCAAGTACCTGGCCTATGCGGGCTGCAATCCGGGTCGCTTTGGCTCGGTCGAAGCGAAGGGAGAGCAGGGCGCGCAGGATGCGTCCGCCATCCATGGGGAAGGCAGGGATGAGGTTGAATAAGAACAGGATGAGGTTGACAGCGAGCAAGTTGCCGGCGAAATAGCCGGGATTGTACTCGGTGCGAATGGCCGAGGGGTCCCAGTGGCCGCTCAGCAGGAGCGCGCCCCCGATCAGGAGGGCGATAGCCAGGTTGACCGCAGGACCGGCGATGGCGATCCAGAACTCCTGCCAGGGCTTTTCGGGCATGCGCTCCATGCTGGCCACGCCTCCGATTGGGAGGAGGGTGATGTGGGCCGTTTTTACCCCAAAGCGTTGCCCGGTGAGGGCATGGCCGAGTTCGTGCAACAAGACGAACAAAAAGAGCAGTAGGACCAGCCCGAATTGCCCCATCCCCATTCCGGATTCGAAGTTGGACAGGGCACCAAAACCCATCCACGCCAGCAGGATGAGGAAGGTCCAGTGTAGATAGATGTCAATACCCGATATTTTGGCGATGCGGAGGGACCACTTCATATCCGATGGTTTAGAAAAGGTAAACTTGAACGGGCACCCACCTTACTACAAAGATGGATGCCCGTGCAAGATAATACATTCTGCCTGGTATAGCGGCGGGATTTTTTATACCCAAAACCGGGTGGGGAGGACTATATCAGATGTTCGAAGAAGTAATCTGCAGCGATACCGGCAAAATAGCCGGACATGGCGAGCAGGCTTATCTTGCGGGCATACCAGAAGAATTCGATTTTCAGGATACCCATGGTAGCAACCCCTGCTGCCGAGCCGATGATGAGGATGCTGCCGCCGGTCCCTGCGCAATAGGCGAGCAGTTGCCAGAAATTATGGTCGGGCGGATAGGTTTCCAGGGAGTACATGCCCATGGCACCGGCCACGAGAGGCACGTTGTCCACTACGGCGGAAAGGAGTCCGATTGCGGTATTGATCAGGTACATATTGCCGAACTTATCGTCGAGCCAGGCGGCTACTCCGCCGAGGTAGCCCGCCGATTGCAGACCTGCCACGGCGAGCAGGATACCCAGGAAGAAGAGTACGCTGGGTGTATCGATGCGGGTGAGCGCTGACGCGATAGACAGGGGAGTACGCTCCATTTCCTGGCCACCGCGGTGTAGGATCTCGGTCAGCATCCAGAGGAGGCCGACGCCGAGCAGGATGCCCATGTAGGGCGGGAGGTGCGTATAGGTTTTGAATACGGGTACGGCCAGGAGGATACCGACGCCCGCTAAGAGGATGATTTTTTTGTGGGCGTTTTTGACGGTATCTCTTTGAGCTTCACGCTCCATGGTTTCGGGTTTTTTGAAATCGCCTTTTACCATGAACAAGGATGCGAGCACCAGGGGGACCAGCAGGTTGAGCATGCTCGGCACGAAGATGGCCTTCATGATGGGCAGGGCCGTAATCTGACCGCCAATCCAGAGCATGATGGTCGTCACGTCGCCAATGGGCGACCACGCGCCGCCGGCGTTGGCTGCAATGATGACCATACTGCCAAACAGCCAGACATCCTCTTTGTCGTGTAGTAGTTTTTTCAACAAGGCCGACATGATGATGGCAGTGGTCATGTTGTCAAGCACAGAGGACAGGAAAAAGGTAAGGATGGAAATACCCCAAAGCAGAGAGCGCTTGCTGTGGGTGTGGATGAGATCGGTGACGAGGCTGAACCCGTGGTGTGCGTCAATGAGCTCCACAATCGTCATGGCCCCGAGCAGGAAGAACAGGATACTCGAGATTTCACTCAGGTGTTCGTTTAGCTCGAGGTTCAAAGAAGCCGGGTCGTGTGCGCCGCCCCCGAGGGCGATGGCAACCCAGATGAGGATACCTGTCACCAGCGCGACGCCTGCCTTGTTGAAGCCGATGAAGTGCTCGGTGGCAATAGCGGCATAGCCAAGCAAAAAGAGTAGGATAATCAGCATAGCGTTAATAGGTTTCTGCAGTTTTTAAAGACAAGATAAGTACTTCAAAGGTCACTTTTTCTTTAATAGACTTGTTGCAAGGGGGATCATCGAGGGGTCAAAAAGACCCTTTTTCGCCCACACTGTGCCTTTTTTCGGTCATATAGCGCGGCTATACTCCCTCAAAAAGCCTTCGTGTGGACAAAAAATGACTCTTTTTTACCTTCCCGCTGACCCCTTGCAACAAGTCTAATAGACTTGTTGCAAGGGGAGATTTTTTTTCGCAACAAGTTCTAATACGGCGAGAGCAAAGAAAATCATTGTAACGGTATTCCCCTTCATTTTTTTACAAAATATTATCTTGACCGCCTTATTTAAAAGCATATAAAAGAGTAGCGATGAAAAAAACGGGTATTGTGTTGGGGTGCGCAATCGTATTGGGCATCGGGTCACCATTCCGCGCTTTGCAGGCGCAGGATAAAACCGGCGGCATTTCCCCTGCTGCCTGGAGCGGCATGTCGTTCCGAAACATCGGTCCGGCCCGGGGTGGGCGCGTGACTACTGTAGCCGGGCATCCGGGCGCACCGGGTCATTTTTATATGGGTGCTACGGGTGGAGGAGTTTGGAAAACAACGGATTATGGACAAAGCTGGAATAATGTGTCCGACGGTTTTTTCGCCTCGCCATCCATCGGGGCCATCCGGCCTGCGCCTTCCAACCCCTCTGTGGTCTATGTGGGGACGGGCTCGGACGGCATCCGCAGCAATGTGATTGCCGGGAAAGGGATGTATAAATCCATAGATGCCGGTAAGACCTGGGCCCATTTGGGCCTGGAAAAAACAGGGCATATCGGTGCGGTGGAAGTACACCCTACTAATCCGGATATTGCTTTTGTGGCCGCCATAGGCAATGCCTTTGCCGCCAATCCCGAACGGGGGGTGTACAAAACCACCAATGGCGGGGTGAGCTGGGAAAAAGTGCTCTTCCTGAGCGATACAGTGGGCTTTTCCGACCTCGAATTCCATCCCTCCAACCCCAACGTGCTGTATGCTGCTGCCTGGCGGGTGGACCGCAAGCCCTGGACCATCATCAGCGGCGGTACGGAAGGAGGGGTTTACAAATCGGAAGATATGGGCAAGACCTGGCGTAAGGCGGGGGTAGGCCTGCCAAAGGGTATCATCGGCAAAATTGACCTGGCCGTATCCCCGGCAGCCCCCAGTCGGGTATATGCATTGGTGGAAGCCCTGCCCGGAGAAGGCGGCCTCTACCGCTCCGACGACCTCGGTGAAAACTGGACCTTGATGAGCACCCGCAGAGAATTGCTGGACCGTCCGTTTTACTACTGCAATGTGGACGCCAACCCTTCAAACGCCGATGTCCTCTTCGTATCTTCCACCGACCTCTGGCGCTCGAACGACGGGGGCAAAACCTGGTCTGGCGTATCGGTGCCGCATGGCGACACCCACGAAATCTGGATCAACCCCCGCGATACGGCAGAATGGATCGAATGCAACGACGGCGGGGCAAACATCACCCGCGACGCGGGCCGCAACTGGTCCACCCAGGAGAACCAATCTACGGCTGAGCTGTATCAGGTCGCCGTGGACGATCAGTTCCCCTACTGGTTGTATGCAGGGCAGCAGGACAATACGACCATCGCCGTGCCCGTCCTTCCGCCCTACGACGCGCCCGCCGGCCCCAAGAGTTTCTGGATGGCCGTGGGAGGCTGCGAAACCGGGCCCGCCGTACCGAAGCCGGGCAACCACAACATCGTGTATTCCAACTGTAAAGGCTGCTTTGGGGTCTACGACAAGCGCACAGGGCAGGAACGGCAATACTTCATCGGGGCTGCCAATATCTACGGGCACAACCCCAAAGACCTCAAGTACCGCTTCCAGCGCGTGACGCCCATCCACGTCTCGCCGCATAACCCCAACGTCGTGTATTATGGCTCGCAATACCTGCATAAAACGACCGACGACGGCGTCAACTGGCAAATTATCTCGCCTGATCTGACTGCGTTCGAGCCCGACAAGCAGGTCATCTCCGGTTCGCCCATCACGCGCGACGTCACGGGGGAAGAGTTTTACAGCACTATCTACGACATCAACGAATCCCGTCTGCAAGCGGGGTTGATATGGGTAGGGGCGAACGACGGCCCCGTGCACGTGACCCGCGACGGAGGCAAGAAGTGGAGCAATGTCAGTCCGAAAGGCATGCCCGGCGGCGGGCGTGTGGATTGCGTAGAGCCTTCGCCTCATAAAGCTTCCAAAGCGTATTTCGCCACCTTGCGCTATCAACTCGGCGACCCGCGCCCCTACCTCTACAAAACCAACGATTACGGGCAGAGCTGGACGCTGCTCAGTACCGGGCAGAACGGTATTCCGGCAGATTATCCGGTGCGGGTGGTGCGCGAGGACCCGGAGCGCGAGGGCCTGCTGTATGCCGGCACCGAGTACGGGCTTTTTATTTCCTTTGACGATGGGGCTACCTGGGCCTCTTTTCAGCAAAACCTGCCCATCACCCCGATAACGGATATCGCCCTGGTGCGCGGTGATTTGGTATTAGCTACGATGGGGCGCGGCTTTTGGGTGCTCGACAACCTGTCGGCCTTGCGGCAGATGTCGCCGGCGGTAGTCGGCAAAGGGAACCACTTGTTCAAGCCAGCCAACCAGTATCGTCTGCGCTATGGGGCCTCCGGCGAGACGCCGGAGTACCCGGCACCCCGTCTGCTGATAGATTATTCCCTGGGTGCCCCGGTACAGGGGGAGCTGAAACTGGAAATCCTCAACGCGCAGAAGCAGGTTATCCGTGCCTTCACCAGTGAGCGGCCTTCGCGGGAGAGCATGGCCAGCACCCCGCCTAGTATGGCTACCGGCTTTGTAGAAGCAGGGTATAGCGACAACCTGAAAAAGACGGCTGGTTTGCACCGCTTTGCCTGGGACATGCGCCATCTGGGCTCCTGGGATGCCGCTCGACCGCGCAGCTCCCGCGGGGCGCCGATGGCGGCTCCCGGCACCTACTACGCGCGCCTTAGCGTCAATGGAGAAACGGCAGTGCAGCCCTTTCAACTGCTGATGGACCCCCGCCAGAAAGCTGCCGGCATGCGGGAGTCCGATCTCGTGGCGCAGGAAGCCCTGGGCTTGCAGGTGGTCGAACTGGAAAGCAAAGCCAAACAGCTCAGCGACCAGATTGAGCAAAAGCGCAAAACGCTGGCGGCAGGTAGTGCAGAGCGCCGTCCGTTCGACGCACTGCAGGAACAGCTCGTAACCGCTCCCGGCAGGTATATGACCCCGATGCTGCTCGGGCAAATCAGCTACCTGCGGGGCGTCATTGACCAGGCAGACCAAAAGCCCGGCCAGGATTCGGCAGAACGCTACGCCGAGCTAAAGGCCTGGTATGAGCGCCTGGCGGCAGAGTGGGGTAAATTGTAAATCGCCTCTGCAGGAGATGGCATTTCCTGGACGGGCATCGAAGACCAATTTTCGCACTGCGAAAATTGGTCTTCGATGCCCGTCCAGAGTAACGTCGCGCCAAGTCATTCCGCCATCCGTTAACGATGTGTTAACTGATACCCGGGGGAATAGAAAGTAAGTGACGTCGGATATATTTACGGTCGTTTTGTGTAGCAGACTTGTTGCGAGGGGAATCATTAAGGGGTCAAAAAGGTCTTTTCCCCCCTCGTTGCCCCCTGGCAACAAGTCTAAATCAAATCCGCCCGAATGTAATGAATCGCCTCATCTGGCTCGGTGTGCTGCTTCTGCAGTGTATGTTTGCCTTCCCGGCACAGGCCGGGGAAGCAGATACTACCGTGGCACAGTTTCTGAAGCCCGGGCTACACATTGACTTCCACCGCAGCTTTTACCAGCCGCCTCTGCTGGAGATTGTAGAGGCGAATGAAAACGAAAGCTCCCACTGTCATGGGGATGGTGGAGAGGGGCACTCAGGACGGCAGGCCGTCCTCTCGGAGAGCTACGTACTCCCGGCACTAAACCCGGTAAACTTACAGCGACTTCATCTGCTGTTGTACCGAATCCACGAGAATTTCCGCTTATAGGCATTGGTTCGTCCTGCTGTGGGGGCTGCCGTACAGGGCATGGTCTCTTTCCAGGGCAAGGGATTTATTTCCAAGATATTCTGCACCGGTATATTTCGGGTGCGGCAAGCCTGTTTTTTCAACCAATGCATAGTTTCACATGAAAGATAAAATCCAGCTCCCGAAGGATGGGCTTCAGGGGCTAAAAGACCATTTTTCTACCGATGCCACTTCCGGGTTCATCGTATTCCTGTTGGCGCTTCCCCTGAGCCTCGGCATTGCCAAAGCCTCCGACTTTCCTCCGCTGATGGGTTTGTTGACCGCCATTATCGGCGGGATACTGGTCAGTTTGCTGGCGGGTTCGCGGCTCACGATCAAAGGGCCGGCGGCGGGGCTCATCGTCATCATGGTAGAAGGCGTCGCCGAATTTGGCGGCGGCGAGATTGGCTGGCACTATGTGCTGGGCGCAGCCGTAGTCGCGGGCATCATCCAGACGCTGTTCGGGGTGTTTAAGTTGGGGAAGCTCGTCGATTTTTTCCCCTTGTCGGCCGTGCATGGCATGTTGGCGGCAATTGGTATCATTATCATCCTCAAGCAGGTACCGGTATTGTTGAACGACAATCCCAACATGGCGAAAGGCCTGGGGCCGTTTGAGTTATTGGCGAATATGCCCGCTTTTTTCAGCGAATTAGACATACGCGCCACCACGGTGGGCCTGATCAGTTTTGCCATCATGATGTTTTGGGGAAAAGCGCAGGTTGGCTTTTTGAAAAAAGTACCAGCAGCGCTGGTCGTGCTGCTCTTTGCCATCCCCGCCGAGCTCCTGCTGGACTTCAAGCATACCGAGCCTCCTTATGCGCTGGTACACATCGGCAACCTGATTGAGAACATCCGGATCAACGTGGACTTTGGGGGCTTTGCACAGACCGGGGTATTTGTCAAGTACGTGATCATGATTGCCCTGGTGGGGTCTTTGGAATCCCTGCTCACGGTCAAGGCCATAGACATGATGGATCCCTGGAAGCGCAAGTCAAATGCCAACCAGGACCTGATCGCCGTCGGGGTGGGGAACACCGTAGCGGCCGTCCTGGGCGGCTTGCCCATGATTTCGGAAGTAGCGCGTAGCTCTGCCAACGTGGCCAATGGGGCCAGGACCCGCTGGGCTAATTTTTTCCATGGCTTCTTCATTCTGGTATTTGTGGCCTTTGCCGCCCCGCTGATCGAGCTGATCCCCAACACAGCCCTGGCGGCCATGTTGATCTCGGTGGGTATCAAGCTGGCACATCCCAGGGAGTTCATCCATATCTTCCAAATCGGCAAAGAGCAGTTGGCTATATTTTTAGTGACGATTTTCTTCACCCTGTACGAGGATTTGCTGGTAGGTATTGCGGCCGGTATCGTACTCAAGATGATCATCCACGTCGTCAACGGTACACCCTGGA
>VFQS010001214.1_pt1 | contig 24301 bp, 20 predicted proteins | sample 3512361 | NCBI WGS metagenome assembly VFQS01 (sample SAMN10412375, study PRJNA504923) | tailings metagenome | isolation source: Relicate 1 Philex TSF3 active mining | place: Philippines
CCAGCTCAAACAGAGGTGGCGCGCCTTTCAAGACGTTCTTGCCCATGTTCTTGGCCGTGGAATAAAAACGGCCGCTCATGAGCTGTGCCAAATAGCGGTTCAAAGCGCCCACAGGTGGACTGATCGACATGTCGTTGTCGTTCAAGATAACCAACAATTTGCAGTCTTCAATGCCCGCATTGTTCATGGCTTCAAAGGCCATGCCCGCCGTCATGGCGCCATCACCAATGACGGCAATGGCATGTCGCGATTCGCCCTTTTGACGCGCCGCAATGGCCATGCCCAAGGCCGCAGAAATGCTGGTGGAAGAATGCGCGGTACCGAAGGTGTCGTACTCACTCTCGTCGCGTCTAGGAAAACCAGACAAACCACCCAACTGACGAAGCGTAGGCATGCGCTCACGACGACCCGTCAGAATTTTGTGGGGATAGGTTTGATGACCGACGTCCCAAACAATGCGGTCTTCTGGCGTATTGAAAACGTAATGCAACGCTACTGTGAGTTCGACGGTACCCAAGTTAGAGCTTAAATGTCCACCGGTTTGTGACACGTTGTCGAGCACACATTGACGCACATCAGCGGCCAAGCGCGGCAAGTCGCCACGTTGCAGCTTTCGAAGGTCGGCTGGCGAATGAATCGATTCAAGCATCTTAATTTTTCCGTTCCACCACTTGGCTGGCCAAAGCGCGCAAGGCGGCTGTGGCCGTGGCGTTTAAACCGCTGACTTGCAAGGCCGAAAGCGATTCCGCATAAAGTTGTGTCGCCAGCTCTTGCGCTGGGGCAAGTCCTAACAATGCGACATAGGTGGGTTTATCGGCCGCCGCATCTTTGCCGGCTGTTTTGCCCAAGGTGGCCGAGTCTGACGTAACGTCCAACACATCGTCTACCACTTGAAAGGCCAAACCCAGCGCTTGGGCGTATTGACACAAGGCATCATAGACTGCTGAACTGGGCCTGCCCGCACAGACGGCGCCCAATTGAACACTGCAAAGCAACAAAGCACCCGTTTTGAGTCGGTGCATTTGGCGCAGCTGCGCTTCCGTTAAAGGCAAACCGACGCTGGCCAAATCGATGGCTTGACCACCGGCCATGCCTTCATAGCCAGCCGCCCTGGCCAGCAAGCCAACTTGCAAAGCTTGAACCTGCAAATCGGTGCTGCCATCGAGGGGGGTCAAGAATTCGAAGGCCAGAGCTTGCAAGCCATCACCTACCAGCAAAGCTTGGGCTTCGCCATATTTCACATGCACGGTGGGTTTACCACGGCGCATAACATCGTTGTCCATGCAGGGCATGTCGTCGTGAACCAAAGAGTAGGCGTGAATCAATTCAACAGCACAAGCCGCCCGCAATGCCGCAATTGCAGCGGGTTGGTCGGACACACTGGCAGCATCCAAATCTACACCGACAGCCTCTGCCGCAGCCAATACCAGCAATGGGCGCAAACGTTTGCCACCATCCAAAACTGCGTAGCGCATGGCCTCGCCCAAACCTGCTGGTGCCTGGGCATCGATGCCCTGTTTGAGCATTTGCTCAACTTGCGCCAGCCTGAGTTCAGTCCAGTTTCTAAAATTGAAGGCGTTTGAGAAAGAATCGCTCATACGCCGTCCCAAGGTTTCAAACTGCCCTCGTCTAAAACACTGATTTGATTTTCAATGGCCGACAAACGCTCACGGCAATAGGCCAGCAATGTGGCGCCGCGTTGATAGTGGGTTAGCAACTGATCGAGTGGCAATTGCCCAGATTCAAGTTTGGCCAACAACTGCTCTAACTCTTGAACCGCTTCTTCGTAGCTTTCAGGAACAGGCGGTGAGGCCAGCGCTTGGGCTGTGGAGGGAGTGGCTTTGGGCATGGCTTGATTCGATCTAAAGAGGGGCATTTTAGGTCGACTTCACCCCAAATTTGCTGACCAAAGGGTACAATCCCTACTTCATCGCGGACTTCGGTCCGTTTTTTTCGCGGTCTGCCCTTGGGCGCCGCATTGTCCCTGCCCCTTCATAGGGGGAGTCTCTAGGTCAGGTCACCCATGTCTGATTTAAGTCTTCAACTGCAGCAGGCCGCAAGCCAACTACCAGTTTCAAGCTACTTTGACGATGCACTGTTTCAGCGCGAGCTGAAAAGCATTTTTCAGCAAGGCCCCAAGTACGTGGGCCATCAACTGTCTGTTCCCGAAATCGGGGACTACCATGCCCTGCCCCAAGAAGCGGGTGGTCGGGCCTTGATCCGCTCTGACCGAGGGGTCGAATTGGTCTCCAACATTTGCCGGCACCGTCAAGCCGTGATGTTGCAAGGTCGAGGCTCGCTTCATACCCAACAAAAAGGCAGTGCTGGCGGCAACATTGTGTGCCCCTTGCACCGCTGGACTTATGCGCCTTCAGGCGCACTTCTGGGCGCGCCTCATTTTGCCCAAGACCCCTGCCTGAACCTGCAAAACTACCCTTTGCGTGAATGGAATGGTCTTTTGTTTGAAGACAATGGCCGTGACATTGAAGCCGACTTGTCAGGCATGGGCCCCCGCGCTGCCCTCGATTTCACAGGCTTCAAGTTAGACCATGTTGAAATGCATGAGTGCAATTACAACTGGAAAACCTTCATTGAGGTTTATCTCGAGGATTACCACGTTGAACCCTTTCATCCAGGCTTAGGCAATTTCGTCACCTGTGATGACCTCAGCTGGCAATTCCAAAAAGAGTACTCCGTTCAAACCGTTGGCATTGCCAACCGTTTAGGCAAAGCCGGCAGCCCTGTTTACAAGCGTTGGCAAGAACAACTGATGCAATATCGCCAAGGCGAAGTGCCCGAATACGGTGCCATTTGGCTCACCTACTACCCCCACATCATGGTGGAGTGGTACCCACACGTGTTGACGGTCTCCACACTGCACCCCATCAGCCCTGAAAAAACGCTCAACATGGTGGAGTTTTATTACCCCGAAGAAATCGTGGCCTTCGAGCGCGAGTTTGTTCAAGCGCAACAAGCGGCCTACATGGAAACCTGCATCGAAGACGATGAAATTGGCGAGCGCATGGATGCGGGGCGCAAAGCACTTTACAAGCGCGGCGACAACGAAGTCGGCCCCTATCAAAGCCCCATGGAAGACGGCATGCAGCACTTCCACGAGTGGTACCGACGAAAAATGAACGACGCATTCGCAGACTGAACCGCATGCAAGCGCTCTGGATGATTCTGGCCTCCTTGTTTTTTTCATTCATGAGCGTGTGCGTGAAGTTTGCAGCCAACTACTTCAACACCTTCGAATTGGTTTTTTACCGTGGCGCCATCGGTACTGTGATCATGGCAGTAGCGTGCTATCGCAAAGGCTACAGTCTCAAAACGCCTGTTCCCAAAATGCACATTTGGCGATCTGTGGTGGGTGTCACGTCCTTGGGTGCATGGTTCTATGCCATCGCCTTTTTGCCGCTGGCCACCGCCATGACTTTGAACTACATGAGCGGTGTTTGGGTGGCAGCCATTTTGGTCGGTCAAACTGTTATATGGGGCTCCTTGCGCCAAGCCAAACAACAAATTCCTGTTGCCCTCACTGTGTTGGTGGGGTTTGTGGGCGTCATCATGATTTTGCGCCCCACCTTTGAGCAAAACCAAATATTTGCGGGGCTCGTCGGCTTGGCTTCCGGCATGATTGCGGCCCTGGCCTATTTGCAAGTAGCCACCTTGGGCCGTGTTGGTGAACCTGTCGAACGCACCGTTTTTTACTTCTCGTTGGGAGCCGCCGTGTCGGGCGCTGTTTGCATGCTGTTCTCGGGTACCAATGAATGGGTTTGGCCGCAGGCATGGTGGTTGTTGCCCATTGGCATTTTGGCAGCGCTTGGACAATGGTGCATGACGCGCGCCTACAACGATGGCGCCACCATGGTGGTGGCCAATCTGCAATATTCAGGCATTGTGTTCTCAGCTTTTTTTGGCCTGTTTTTGTTTGGCGATCAAATTCCATTCATGGGTTGGGCTGGTATTTTTGTCATCCTACTGAGTGCCATCTCTGCAACTGCACTGCGGGCACGCAGTGTTACCCCCCAACCCGTAGAAGAACATTGAAACCTCTAGGATAAGTTCCATGTACACCACCCTCATTTCCGTTCAGCAACTCAAAGAACTGCAAACGTCTGGGCAAGCCTTCATGGTGTTTGATTGCACAGGTGACTTGATGAAACCCGAGATGGCTGATGTTTTGTTCGACACGGTTCACATTGAAGGTGCCCAACAAGCGCATCTGGATCGTAACCTCAGCACACACGGCGCCAGTGCCCTTAACGGCGGTCGTCACCCACTGCCTGCCCGTGAAACGGTGGCCGCTTGGCTTGGAAGCTTGGGCTTCCAAAATCACATGCAAGCTGTGGTTTACGATCGCAATGGTGCCAACTACTGTGGCCGTTTGTGGTGGATGTTAAAGTGGTTGGGCCACGATGCAGTGGCCGTGCTCGATGGTGGCTTGCAAGCTTGGCAGGCATCAGGCGGTGCAGTTGCGTCGGGGCCTGCTGCCAAAGGCAAAGCTGCTGGCTTTGAGTTAAAACCAGCCTTGCGCGAATGGCTAAGTACAGCCCAACTGGCGCCTCAAGTGGGCCATCCCAATTTAACCATCATCGATGCCCGTGCTGCAGCGCGATACAGGGGCGAAGTGGAGCCGCTTGACCCCGTGGCAGGCCACATTCCGGGCGCTCTGAACCGCCCCTTTGGCGAGAACTTGACTGCCGAGGGATTTTTCAAATCACCTGCGGTGTTGCGTGCAGAATTTGAGCGCCTGTTGGCAGGGCGCAATCCTGCCACTGTAGTTCATCACTGCGGTAGCGGTGTGAGCACTGTGCCCAATATTTTGGCCATGGAGTTGGCGGGCTTGGGCGTCACGCGTTTGTACCCTGGCAGTTGGAGCGAATGGTGTAACACGCCTGACTTGCCTTGCGCTAAGTCTTGATAAGACGCAATTGAGAAACCAAACCGGCTGCTGTTACCGTCTTGGCCGCCTTGACCGCCTTGGCCGGCGTTAGAGTTTCAATGTGCAGCAAAGGTGTGCGCCAAGGTGCTCACACCACTGACCAAAGCAATGCCTGACAAGAGCCACACAATTTGCGAAGTTGTCTCTCGCGAACTCAGTCGCTTTTGAAGTTGCGGTATCAGGTCTGCCAAGGCCACGTAAATGAAACTGCTGCTGGCGATGGCCAGCATGTAGGGCAAGACGCCATGCAATTGCTCGAGCAATGCAAAGCCCGCAATACCGCCCAAGGCCGTGATGGCGCCCGCCATCGATACTTTAAGCACAGCTGTTTGTCGGCTCTTGGAGCCCTCACGCAGCACCACCAAATCACCCATGTGATGAGGCACCTCATGGGCTAGAACAGCCAAAGCCGCCACAATGCCCAGGCGCAAATCGACCAAAAAAGCAGAGGCAATCAGAACACCATCACCAAAACAATGAACGCTGTCACCGGCCAAAATAGCCCAACCGCCCGAAGATGGCTTGTCCCCATCTTGGTGTGCATGCTGATGGGCATGCTGATGGGCATGCTGATGAGATGAATGTGAATGACCGTGTCCCTCTGTGTCGACATGGTCATGATGCGCATCGCCATGGTGGTGTTCATGACCATGGTGCCATAACTCTGCTTTGTCGAGCAAAAAGAAAAACAGCAAGCCCACCAATAGCGTGACAAATAAGTTGTGCGGCTCGACACCTGCATCAAAGGCTTCAGGCAAAAGATGCAAAAAGGCAGTTGCCAGCAATGCACCTGCAGCCAAACTGAGCATGTGCTGCGTGTAGCGACTCAATACACCAAAGCTGAGCCAGGCAGCAAGCCAGACACTGCCAATGCCTGCAGCCAAGGTCCCCAACAAAATCGCCAAAAGAGTCATCCAAATTCCTAAGCCCAAACATGCATGGGGCACAACCCAAATTATGCCTGTCTGGCAGGGCCTTCAAATGGCATCGTCTATGACCACATCAATGGGCACGCCCCATAGTTCGGCTTGGGCTTGCAATTGATGGATGGGTTGGCGCGCCCATTCGCCGCGAATGTAGCCCAAGGCCACCATGGCGCCAGCTTCGTAGCCCCACCCTGCTGAGGTAATTTCACCCACAAATTGCCCATTGACGTTCAGAGGCTCACCACCCCACAAATAGTACTGGGCATCCTTCACCAGTATCTTGACCAGCTTCTTGTCCATAGAAGCTGCACCTTTGGCCTTGCGTTCGACCAAGGCTTTTTTCCCTTTGAAGTCAGTGGGTTTGTTCAATTTAACGCCGGCCCACAGACCCGCCTCAAGGGGCGTTTCATCGGGACCCATTTCTGCGCCCCATGCCCTTCTTTGGCGTTCTATGCGCAATGCGTCGAGGGCGTAATAGCCAGCATCGCGAAGGCCTAAGTCAGCGCCTGCACTTTGCAGTGCCAAGTAAACATGACGCGTCATTTCAACGGGCACATACAACTCATAACCCGGCCCCCCCACATAGCTCATGCGGGCCGCGCGAACTTTGGCATGGCCTACATCAATTTCTTTGGTCTGCGCAAAAGGCAAGTGTAGCGGTGACAAGTCGTCTGGGCTAACGCGCGACATCAACTCTGCAGCACGCGGCCCCATCAGAGATAACACGCAGTATTGAGCTGTGGCATCGTGAATGCTGACCCGCATGTCAGGTGTGACATGTCTTTGGAACCAATCCATATCGCGTGTGGTTTGAGCCGAACCCGTCACCACCATAAAACGATCAACGGCCAAACGTATGACCGTAAGATCACTTTCAAAACCTCCCCGATCATTCAAGACAGCGGTGTAAACCATTTTGCCAATGACCACATCGATCTCATTGGCACACATGTACTGCAAGAAACGCAAGGCATCGGGGCCTTGCACCCACAATTTCGAAAATGAAGTTTGATCGTAAAGTGCCACCGCTTCACGTGTTGCCTTTTGTTCTGCTTGCACCCAGGGTAGCCAGTCGGGCGTGTCCAACGTGTCACGTGCGGGTGATGCATCTGCAGGCTTGAAATAGTTCACGCGCTCCCAGCCATTTTTGCTGCCAAACTCAGCACCTTTGGCCGCCAAAATATCGTAGAGAGGCGAGCAGCGCAAAGGTCGAGCCGTTTGCAACTCTTGTCGAGGCCAGCGCATGGCGTAATGCAAGCCCAAGGTTTCTGCGGTTCTCTCTGACAAGGCTTTTCGGTTGCCTGTGAATGAGCCAAAACGACGCACATCCACATCCCACAAATCGACGCTGGGCTCACCCCCAACAATCCATTCCGCCATCAATCTGCCTGCACCGCCCGAGTTGGCAATGCCTGCAGAATTGAAGCCTGCACACACAAAATAATTTCGAACTTCGGGTGCTTCGCCCAAAATGAAGTTGCCATCTGGGGTGAAACTTTCGGGGCCATTGAGCAGCATTTTGACTTTGGCTGTTTCAAGGCAAGGCGTACGCTGAATGGCGTTTTCCATCAAGATTTGAAACTGATCCCAGTCTTCGCCCAGCAACTCAAATTGGAAAGTTGATGGAATGGGGTGCACATTCCAAGGTTTGGCAACGGGTTCAAATCCACCCATGACCAAACCGCCCACTTCCTCTTTGTAATAGATGAAGCCATCGGGGTCTCGCACCACGGGCCACATCGGATGAATGCCTTCAATTTTGTCGGTCACGATGTAGAAGTGTTCTGCCGAATACAAGGGCACATTCACACCGGCCAACTGACCAAATTGACGAGCCCATTGACCCGCACAATTCACCAAAATGTCACACTGGATGTCGCCCTGTTTGGTTTTGACGCCTTTCACGCGTCCTTCGTGCAACTCAACACCTGTCACTTCAATGTCTTCAAAAATTTTCACGCCATTTTGGCGCGCACCTTTGGCCAAAGACATGCACAAATCTGCTGGATTGGCTTTGCCATCGTCCGGAATCCAAATACCGCCCACCAAATCGTCCGTGCGCAATAAAGGGGCGCGCGCTCCTACCTCTTGAGGAGTGATTTCATGCACCTCCACGCCAAAGCTTCGCGCCAATGCAATTTGTTTTCGCAGTACTTTCATGCGCTCATGTGTTCGTGCCACATTCACACTACCGCATTGTTTCCAACCTGTGGCCAAACCAGTTTCGGCTTCCAGCTTGGAATACAGATCAATGCCGTATTTGCTCATGCGCGTCATGTTGCGATTGGGTCGCATTTGCCCCACCAAACCCGCAGCATGCCACGTGGTGCCGCTGGTCAACTTGCCTTGTTCAATTAAAACCACATCGGTTTGCCCTAACTTGGACAAATGGTAGGCCACTGAGCAACCCGCAATGCCACCGCCCACAATCACAATTTTGGCTTGTGTTGGAAACTGTTGTGTTGACATGATCGAATCCTGATTGAATTAACCCAAACGAAGTGCTGCCACGCCCGACAAGATGGCCACGGTGCCAGCAATCCTTTGTCGCGTCCAAACCTCTTTCAAGAACCAAGCGCCTATCAGCGCAGCAAAAAAAACCGACGTTTCGCGCAATGCAGCTACCATGGCCACCGGTGCCACCGTCATGGCCCACAAAGCAATGGAATACGAGCCAATAGAAGCCAAGGCGCCACCCGAAGCCAAGGGCCAGCGTGCACGAACATAAGGCCAAACTTGCCCTTGACGCTGCATGAAAACCAAGACAGCAAAAGGCCAACCATCTAAAACAAACAACATACAGATGTACTGCACCACATGACCAGAACTGCGAGCGCCTTTGGCATCAATCACGGTGTAAATGGCAATCAAGACTGCATTGGTCAGTGCGAACAAAATGGCTTTTCGATGTGACCACCATGCCTTGGTAAATCCTAGCAATAAGACGCCGCCACAAATACAGGCAACGCCCAGCCAAGCCAAAAGTGACAAAGCCTCACCAATGAATGCGAATGAGGAAATGGCCACCAACATGGGCGCTGTTCCGCGCATTAAGGGGTAGGTCAAGCCAAGGTCACCATGCTTGTATGCGCCAGCCAATGCGAAGTAATAGCCAACATGCACCACCAAGGAACCAAAGATGTAAGGCCAGGCGTCTGGCGGCGGTGGGCCAACGTACAAACACACTGGCAATACAAACACAGAGCACAGAACATGAATCAGGGCTGTGTCCAATGTTTTATCGGTACTGGATTTGACCAATGCATTCCAACTTGCATGCAGCAGTGCTCCAAACAACACAATGAGCAAAACGGGCCAAGTCATTGCGAACTTAAACCCTTAATGCGCAGCGTCTTGCGATTTGCATGTAATGGGAAAGTCCCGGTGTTTGAAGACGAGGCTGTTTTGCCAAATCATCCCAAAGCCGCAAACGCACAGCATCCGATGCACCAGGCTCAGCAATGAAATTATCCGCCTCTTCTTTAGAAAAGATACCGCCTTGAAGTTTCAAACTTCGCTTGGAGTCTTCAGACAAGCTGGCGTAATACTCGGGCCGTGACGCACACAAATATCGCTTAGCATCGACGTGCCTTTGGATGGCGTCAATCACGGCGCTTGAAAACAAGCCACGCAAAAAAGGGACCACACGGTATTGATGGACATCGTCCACACCATGCAAGCTCGGGGTATCGCCCAAATCATGAAGCAAGTGCCCTAGATCATGAAGAAATGCGGCCGTCACCAACTCATCATTAGCACCTTCTTGCTCCCCTAAATAGGCAGACTGCAGTGCATGCTGCAGTTGGGTCACCGGCTCTCCGGTGTACTGCTCATGGCCTTTTTGCTCAAACAGTTGCTCGATATCGTCCAGGGTTAAAGCCATGATGGTCCTGCTGAAAATGTGCCTTGGTGAATCAGTCAGTCAAGAGGTCTGGCTGTTTCAAGCGGGTACGGGTTAGCGCCCCCGCCTGCTCCAAAATAGGATAGGCGATGGAGCAAATGTGCGAGTTGATGCGTTTCAAATCACTGATCAAATCGATGTGCAAAGAACTGGTGCCAATGCTCTGAGGTGTATTTTCTTGCAGGCGTGCCAAATGGCGGCTGGCATATTCGTGCTCTAAGTTTCTGAATTGAACTTTCTGTTCCAACAAGGTTTGGGCGTTGCGCACGCCACCGTCCAAAAACACGCTCATCCCCAACTGCAAATTGGCCACCAACCTTTGGTGCAGGTCTTCAATTTCCGAAAAGCCTGCTTCAGAAAACTGACGGCCTTTGGCAATTTTTTTGTCTTCAATGTCTTGTAACACGCGTTCAATGATGTCACCCACTTGTTCCATGTTGATGGCAAAGGACATGATGTCAGCCCATCGCTGCCCTTCTCTTTGGGACAAAGCCTCCCGCGAGATTTGCGTCAAATAAAACTTGATGGCGGAATACAAGTCGTCTACGCCATCGTCCATTTCGCGGAGCTTGGCGGCCAATTGGGCATCGTCGTTTTTGATCACTGGCACAATGCCTCGCAACATGGTTTCCACCACATCGGCTTGGTGCAAAGCCTCACGTGCTGCACAGGCAATGGCCAAAGAAGGTGTGCTGAGTGCCGTAGGGTCTAGGTATTTAGGCCGAACCTTGTTGGTGTCGATGTACGAGGAAGGCAGGTACTGCGTCAGCCAAGTACCTGCTTTGCCAGTGAACATGACCATCGACAAGGCCAGCAAGACATTGAACAGAAAGTGAAAACTGACCACGGCATCAAAGCCCCATGCCTGTATGTCATCGGCCACTGGCAAATACAAACCCAAAAATGGCACTGCCAAGGCGCAACCAATGGCTTTGAACATCAAATTACCCAGAGGCACACGCCGCACATCTGGTGGCGATTTGGACATGGTGAGAAAGGCCAATAAGCCACTCCCCAAATTGGCACCCAATACCAAACCCAATGCCATCGGCAAAGAAACCACTTGGGTATGACACAAGGTCGCCGTTAACAACACCATGGCCAAACTGGAATAAGAAATGACCGTTAGAAAAGCACCAATCAAAATCAAAATAACAGGATCATTTGGCAAAACACTGAGCAACACATGCATGCCATGCGATTGCGTAATGGGCCGTGTGGCTTCGACGATCAAGTGCAAGGCCAAGGTCATCAATCCCAGCCCAATGGCCACGCGCCCCCAGCGTCCCCATGTGTTGTTTTGATTGGCCACAAAAATCACCACTCCCGCCACAATCAGCAAAGGCGACAGCCAACTCAAATCGAAAGAAAACATCAAGGCCATCAGGCTGGTGCCCACATCAGCACCTAACATCATGATCAGCGCGGTAGAGGTTAGGAAGATGCCCTGACCCACAAAAGAACTCACGATCAGGCAGGTGGCCGTACTGGATTGCAGCAAACTGCTCACCCCCACACCCGACACAAAGGCCCACATGGGGTTTTTAACGCTACTGGCCAACACCTCTCTCAACGATGCACCTAAGACTCGCAAGATGCCGGTCCGCACAGTGTGCGTACCCCACACCAACAGTGCGATTGCGGCCAGCAAGTTCAGGAGGTTGTGCATGCGTTCAAGCCCAAGGCATGGAATAAGTTTTGATGTTGGTAAAACTCTTCATGGCTTCTTGCACACCTTCTTTGTAGCCCAGACCCGAATCTTTGATGCCACCAAAAGGGGTGAGTTCTAGACGGTAGCCGGGTACTTCGCGAACATTCACGCTGCCCATTTGCAACTCGTTCACAAAGCGCACGATGTAGTCCATGCGGTTGGTACAGACACCGCTCGACAAACCATAGGCCGTGCCGTTGGCAATTTGGATGGCCTCATCGATGTCTTTGAATTGAATGATGGGCGATACAGGACCAAATGTCTCTTCTTTGACCAACAGCATGTCAGGTCGAACTTGGTCCACCACAGTCGGCGCATACAAAGCGCCACGTCGTTGATTGCCCACCAACAAACGTGCACCCTGTGCAACCGCATCGTTCACTCGGGACTCAAAAAACTTGGCTGCAGCCTCGTCAATGACAGTGCCCATCATGTGGTCTTTGTCAGACGGATCACCATAGGTCCATGCTTTGGTTTTTTGCACCACCAAGTCGGTAAAGTCTTTGGCCACTGATTGGTGGACCAGCATGCGCTTGACGGCCGTACAGCGCTGTCCAGAATTTTTGTAAGAACCTTGAACCGCCAAATTGGCAGCTTCTTCCAAGTCGGCATCTTCCATGACAATCAGTGGATCGTTGCCACCCAACTCCAACACGATGCGTCGGTAGCCTGCTTTGTCGGCAATGTATTTGCCAATGGCAACGCCACCCGTGAAGGTGATCAAATCGACCGCAGGATGGGTGAGCATTTCATCGGCAATTTCACGTGGATCGCCAGTGATCACACTCAGCATTTGAGGCGGCAAGCCCGCTTGGTACAGCAGGTCTGCAAAATAAATGGCCGAGTAAGGCACTTTTTCGGAAGGCTTCAGCACCATGCGGTTGTTGGTGGCCACACTGGGTATCACTTTATGGGCCACTTGGTTCATGGGGTGATTGAACGGCGTAATGGCCGTAATCACACCCAACAGGGGAGCGCGCTGCGTGTAGACACGCCTTTGCTTTCCGTGAGGTGTAAGGTCGCAGCTGAAGATTTGACCATCATCTTTCAAGACCTCTTGCGCGCCAAACAACAAGACATCGCTGACACGACCGGCCTCATACACTGCATCTTTCAGACACAAACCTGCTTCGGCTGAAATCAAATTGGCAATGTTGTCTAAATTCTCGCGCACCAACGCAGCAGCTTTGTTCAAGATAGCGGCGCGATCAAACCGCGACAATTTAGGTTTGTAAGCGTGAGCCAATTCATAGGCTTCTCGCACTTCTTCCAAGGTGGCTTTAGGAACTGTACCCAGGCGTTGTTCAGTGAAGGGGTTGAAGACCTCAATGAAACGATCCCGACCTGAGCCCACTTTTTTGCCACCAATGCGCATGGCATCGAGTTGATGGACTTTGATGAATTGTTCAACTTGACTCATGAGCTTGACCTTGATGACCTTCAGGCGTTTTGACCAAAATTCAAAGCCAAATCAAACGCATCGAAATTGCGCCAGCGGCGTTGACGGTCCAAGTTGGGCACAGCACGGTTCATGATCAAGGGTACGCGCTGTTCGCTGATCCCACCATGTGATCGCAATGGCACATCCAAGCCTGACAGATCGTGTTTTGATTTGGCTGTCCCAAGCACGGTGTCGTAGTCAGACACCACCACCAAATCGCCTAGGCGATCTGCTGGCAATTCAAATTTTTCGGCAGCTTGCGCACGCGTCAGAACCACTTCAATGCCCTGCTCGGCTTGCAACTTTTCACATGCCTTGATCGGGTCTGTGCCTGCTGGCAGATAAATGGTGGCAAAGGATCCCAACGCGCCATGGTGAACCACGTAGGGATCGGTAATGGGCAAGATCACGCGCACAGTACCTGCACCCAACCAGTCGTCAAACCAATCTTGCAAATAAATCACTTTGGGTTGACCATCCATGCCCACTTTGGCATTCATGCCATGATCTGCAGTGAGCACCACCACACAACCCATGGCATCGAGTTGAGCCATGTAACTGTCCATCATGGCGTAAAACGAATTGGCGCCATCGGTACCCGGTGCAAATTTGTGTTGGATGTAATCAGTGGTGGACAAGTACATCACATCAGGGCGTTGATTTTTCATCAACCACACGCCTGCGGCAAACACAAACTCAGACAAGTCTGCACTGTAAACACTGGGCAATGGCTTGCCCACTTTGTTCAGAACATCGTCAATGCCGTGCTCTGCCACTGTTGCCTTATCGGCTTTCTCGGCAGAAAAACAAATGCCCTTCATGTTGTGACCCAAGAGTTGACGCAATTTGTCTTTTGCAGTGACCACGGCCATCTTGCAGCCAGCATCTGACAATGCGGCCAGCAAAGAAGGCGCGCGCAACCACTTGGGGTCGTTCATCATCACCTCAACGTTATTGGCACTGTCGTACAAATAGTTTCCGCAGATACCATGCACACTGGGGGGCACGCCAGTCACAATGGACAAATTATTGGGGTTGGTAAAACTGGGCACGACACAGTCGGCATGCAGGCCCGTGCCTTGCGCCAAAACCTTTTTCATCCAAGGCATGTGACCACCGGCCACTGCTTGGCCTAAATAATCGGGTTCACAGCCATCTACGCACACCACCACCACGGGCTGCTTCGGCATTTGATACGTGCGATTGTTTACTTTCATGCTGATTCCTTTTAAGGCGCCTTGCGCTCAGAGTATTTCATGTAATTTCGAATGGTTCTCTCGCGGCTCATCAGGACATGCTGACGCAATGCTTCTGCTGACTTCGCAGCATTACCGGAACTGATGGCATCTAAGATGTCTCGGTGCTCATTGACGGAAGTAATTAACAAAGCATGGTCAGAAAAATTGCGACGACGGAACAAACTCAATTCGCGCGTCAATTTACGGTACATGCCAATCAGTTTTTTGTTGCCGGCATATGACACCATGGCCTCATGAAACTCCACATTCAAGCGGTAGTAGTTCGTCTCATCTTCCACTTTGACTGCATGCTCCATTTGGATGACCAGCGTTCGAAGGTGCGCCAACTGAGCCTCAGTGGCATTGGAAGCCAAGGTACTTCCCACATGCGCTTCCATCATGGCGCGCAAGTCAAAAATTTCGAGCGCCTCCTCCAGTGGAATTTGTCTTACATACACGCCACGATTTTTCTCAAGCTGAACCAGTCCAGCCTCTTCCAGCACACGAAAAGCTTCTCGAATGGGGCCCCTTGATACGCCCAAGCGATCTGCCAAAGAAGCCTCTGTGAGTTTGTCCCCCGGCCCGAGCTCGCCTTCGTTGATAAGCCGCTCTAACTCTTGCTGCACGGCACCCGTGAGCGAATGACTTTGCAGCATGGAGATGGTGGCATTGGCAGAACTTGCGCTTGAAAGCGGTGCTGCTTGCCGGACGGTTTGAGTGGGCATGCACCGAATTTGATCACAACTTGGTAAATTGTCAACAATTTACAAAAAACAATTGACATTCCTGATTTCTTCGATTCCAATGATTTTTCACGGGCTTGTCACAGCGCTGTCACAGCGTCAGTGGAAAGTAGTTGGTTTTAACTTGATAAGGATGACGTATGCGTGCACTTTACAAATCTGCCCTTTTGGTGGGCGGTCTGTTACTAGGCTCTATGGCCTGGGCTCAAAAAACCCAACTGCTGGTGTACACCGCACTTGAAGTTGACCAACTGAAAGCCTATCAGGAGGGCTTTAACAAGGTTCACCCCGACATCGATTTGAAATGGGTGCGTGACTCAACGGGTGTGATCACTGCCAAATTGCTGGCCGAAAAAGGCAACCCCCAAGCCGACGCTATCTGGGGTGTCGCCGCCACCAGCCTGTCGCTGATGAAGAAAAATGGCATGTTGGAGCCCTATGCGCCTCTGAATTTGGACGCCATCATGCCCCAGTACCGCGACAAAGCCAATCCACCTGCTTGGTGGGGCATGGATGTGTGGGGAGCCACCATTTGCTTCAACACCGTGGAAGCCAAAAAACGCAACATTCCAAAGCCTGAAACATGGCAAGACCTGACCAAGCCTGTATACAAAGGCCAAGTGGTCATGCCCAACCCAGCCTCCAGCGGTACGGGTTATTTCGACGTCATTGCGTGGCTCACTTTGTTTGGTGACCAAAACGGCAAAGGCGGCGGCTGGAAATACATGGACAGCCTGCACGAAAACATCGCTCAGTACACCCACTCTGGTTCCAAGCCTTGCAACATGGCGTCCAGTGGCGAGTACGTGGTGGGTATTGCATTTGAATACCGTGCCAATGCCAACAAAGCCAAAGGCGCACCCATCGACTTGGTCTTCCCCAAAGAAGGTTTAGGTTGGGATTTGGAATCGTTTGCGATTCACAAGGGCACCAAGAAATTAGACGCTGCCAAAAAATTGGCTGACTGGGCTTCTAGCAAAGACGCGATGAAGTTGTATGGCAAAAACTTTGCCATCACAGCACACCCCGGTGTGGCCGAGCCGTTGCCCAACGTGCCCAAAGATTATGAGTCCCGCTTGGTCAAATTGGACTTCAATTACGCTGCTGAACAACGCGAGCGCATTTTGAACGAATGGAATGCCCGCTACAACGGCAAATCTGAAAAGCGTTAATTTCACCGAACGGCCGCCTGGCCTTGCCAAGGCGGCCTTTTTGTTGGTCACTCATGTCTACAAGCCCCTATCTTTCACTGACTCACCTGCACAAAGCCTTTGGCAATTTTGTCGCTTTACAAGACATCAATCTGGACATCGTGCCGGGGGAGTTGGTTTGTTTTTTAGGTCCCTCGGGCTGCGGCAAAACCACCCTCCTGCGCATCATCGCCGGTCTTGAAGTACAAACGCGAGGCCTGATTTTGCAAGCAGGCAAAGACATCTCTAGCGCACACCCAGCTGAAAGAGATTACGGCATTGTGTTTCAAAGCTACGCCTTATTTCCCAACCTGAGCATTGCAGACAACGTCGCATATGGTTTGGTCAACCGCAAAATTGCACGCGATGCGATTCAGAAGCGCGTTCAAGAACTGCTCACTTTGGTAGGGTTGCCTGGCAGCGGCAACAAATACCCAAGCCAACTTTCTGGCGGACAACAACAACGCATCGCCCTCGCGCGCGCCTTGGCTACATCGCCTGGTTTGCTTTTGTTAGACGAGCCTTTGTCAGCCTTGGATGCACTGGAACGCGTGCGTCTGCGCGAAGAAATTCGATCTCTTCAGCAAAGTCTGGGTGTCACAACCATCATGGTGACGCATGACCAAGAAGAAGCTTTGAGCATGGCCGATCGCATTGTCGTGATGAACCACGGTTGCATTGAGCAAGTGGGTACGCCCACTGAAATATACAGAGAGCCTGCCAGCGCATTTGTGGCCGATTTTGTGGGCCAGGTGAATGTGCTGCATGGCACAGTGACAGGACAAAATTTGCAACTGGGTGAGATGCAAATAGCCCTGAGTGACATTTCAGACAAGGCTAAAACCAAGGACCAAGGCAAAGTCAAAGTCTACTTGCGCCCTGAAGATGTTCTGGCACGGCCCATCATGGCGGGAGATGCCTGCGTCTTTCAGGCCACCATTCAAGAGGTTGAATTCTTGGGTGCCTTTTGCCATGTCCATGTCTTGGCACCCGCCTTTTCATCGCAAACTCTCACAGTTTATTTATCGCTCAATTATTTGGCAGAACAAAAGCTCCAAGCAGGTTCAACATTGGCATTGAAACTGCTGCCCGAACGCATCAAACTGTTTTAAATTGGCATGACGATCGCAATACCTCAAGTCAAACTAAAAACTCATTGGAGTGAGTGGGCGGGTTTTGCAGGCTTGGCCTTGGTTTTCTTGTTGTTGCTGGTATTTTTGGCGGCCCCCTTGTTCGCCATCTTGCAACAGGCAGCGCAGGACGACCAAGGTCAATTTGTTGGCTTTAAAAACTTCATCAGCTATTTGCAAACGCCCGCGTTGCTGCACAGTCTGTGGAACAGCATCTGGGTGTCACTTCTGGTTACCGTCATTGTGGTGCCAATGGCCTTTGTCTTTGCTTATGCCCTGACTCGCAGTTGCATGCCGGGCAAATCCTTGTTCAGAGCCATCAGCCTCATTCCCCTGCTAGCGCCTTCTTTGTTGTCTGCCATTTCATTGATTTATTGGTTTGGCAACCAAGGCGTTTTGAAGGATGCCATGCAAGCTGTGGGCATTGATCAGATTTATGGCGCTGCAGGCGTGGTCATCGCTGAATGCTTTGCCGTCTTTCCGCATGTCTTGATGATTTTGGTCACTGCCCTGACCTTGGCCGATGCCAGACTTTACGAAGCCGCCAATGCACTTGGCACCAGTACTCAACGCAAATTTTTCACCATTACTTTGCCTGGCGCAAAGTACGGACTCATCTCTGCCTCTTTGGTCAGTTTTACCCTGGTCATGACAGACTTTGGCATTCCCAAAGTGATTGGCGGCAACTTCAACATGATGGCCACCGATATTTTCAAATTGGTCATCGGCCAACAAGACTTTGCAAAAGGCTCTGTCGTCGCCCTGCTGCTGCTGTCGCCTGCCGTCTTGAGTTTTGCAGTAGACCGCTATGTCAGTGCGCGTCAAACCGCCATGTTGAGCGCTCGCGCTGTGGCCTATCAGCCCAAACCAAATGTGCAACACGATGCACTCATGTTGACTTATTGCTGTGCGATAGCGTTCCTCATGCTGGCCATGTTGGGCATGGCCGTCTACGCGTCGATTGCCAACTTCTGGCCCTACGATCTTTCGCCCAGTCTGCGTCATTACAAACTGGGCCTGATCGACGGCGAAGTGGGCGAAGGCTTTGTTAACAGTTTAAAGATGGCTACTGGCACGGCCGTTTTTGGCACCCTGCTGGTTTTTGTCACGGCCTACTTGCTTGAAAAAACCAAGGGCATGAATGCAGTGCGCGCACCGCTTCAAATGCTAGCGGTGTTGCCAATGGCAGTGCCAGGATTGGTGTTGGGTTTGGGCTACATCTTCTTTTTCAACATGCCCAGCAACCCTTTGCATGGCTTGTACCAAAGCATGGCATTGCTGACCCTTTGCACCATTGTTCACTTTTACACCACAGGCCATCTGACGGCGACCACAGCCCTGAAATCACTGGACGCAGAGTTTGAATCCGTCAGTGCTTCTCTCAAAGTGCCTTTTTACAAAACCTTTTGGCGCGTCACCTTGCCGATTTGCACGCCAGCCATGGTGGACATCGCGCGCTACTTTTTCATCAATGCCATGACGACCATTTCTGCTGTGGTGTTTTTGTATTCGCCCGAGACCAAGGTTGCTTCCATTGCTATTTTGAATTTAGATGAAGCTGGCGACATGGGCGCCGCAGCGGCCATGGCGGTGCTGATCGGTTTAATTTCCGCAACTGCCACAGTGCTGTTTGCTTGGCTCAGTTGGTTTGTCGACAAACGAACTCAAGCTTGGCGCGGTCGTTGATTTTTTCAATTGATCTTGAATCAAGTTTTTTAATCCACTTACAACACAAAGATAAGTTTCACCATGCATCGCGAAGCCATTCTTCTCACCCCTGGCCCTCTCACCACCACCTTGCGCACCAAGCTTGCCATGCTGCGCGACTGGGGCTCTTGGGACAGCGACTTCATCGCGGTCACCGCACGTGTTCGCAACAGTCTTTTGAACATTGTTCATGGCCACGACTCGCATGTGGTGGTGCCTTTGCAAGGCAGTGGCACCTTCAGTGTCGAAGCAGCGGTAGCCACTGTTGTGCCGCCAAGTGGCCATATCTTGGTCTTGGACAACGGCGCTTATTGCAAACGTGCGGCCAAACTGTCAACCATGATGGGTCGCAAAACCACCGTGGTACCCACCCCAGAAGACCAAGCGGTGTCGCCCACACAACTTGAAACCTTGCTCAACAAAGACCCCAGCATCACCCACGTGGTTTTAATTCATTGTGAAACTGGAGCTGGTGTCATGAACCCCTTGCACGCCATTTCGCAGGTTTGCGAAAAGCACAACAAGGGCCTGATCGTCGATGCCATGAGCTCGTTTGCAGCGCTTGAAATTGATGCACGTACCACGCGTTTTGATGCGCTGATTGCGGCCAGTGGCAAATGCCTAGAAGGCGTACCCGGCATGGGCTTTGTGTTCATTCGAAAAGCCATTTTGGACAGCTGCGCAGGCAACAACACCTCCTTGGCCATGGACTTGCACGACCAATACGTTTACATGGAAAAAACAGGACAGTGGCGCTTCACGCCACCTACCCATGTGATGGTGGCTTTGGCCGAAGCGATCCAACAATTTGAAGACGAAGGCGGCCAGCCGGCTCGTCTTAAGCGCTATCAAAGCAACTGCCAAACCTTGGTTGAGGGCATGGCGGCACTGGGCTTCAAACCCTATCTAGACCCCTCGGTGCAAGCACCCATCATAGTGACCTTCCATGCGCCATCAGACGCCAATTACGAGTTCAGAAAATTCTATGAAGCCGCCAAAAAGCACGGTTTCATTTTGTACCCCGGCAAACTCACTGAAATTGAAACTTTCCGTGTGGGTTGCATTGGTGCCATTGGCCCCATCGAAATGCAACAAGCTGTTCACGCTGTGTCACTCGCCTTGAAAGAATTAGGCATTGCCAGCGGCGCTCCGGCTTGAATCTTGTTTGCGCTTTGAATTTCTAAAGGAATCAGCATGGCCACCTCCAAAATACACCCTGCACTCAAAGCGGTAGAAAAAAGCGGTGCTCAAAAAGTCAAAGTAGCCGTCAGCGACATCGACGGTATTTTGCGTGGCAAGTATTTGCACATCGACAAATTCAAAGGTGCAGCAGAGCCCTACCCCGCAGGCGGTTTTGGTTTTTGTGACGTGGTGTTTGGTTGGGACTCTTCCGACCAGTGCTACGACAACACCTCCGTCACGGGCTGGCAACATGGCTTTCCAGATGCACTGGCGCGCCTGGACTTGAATACAGCACGCAATGTGCCGTGGGACAACCATGTGCCTTTCTTCATTGGTGAATTTGTCAACAGCGATGGCACTCCCCATCCCCTGTGCCCTCGCCAAACTTTGAAGAAGGTCTTGAAACGCGCCGAAAAATTAGGTGTCAATCCCATGTGCGGCATGGAGTTTGAATGGTTTAACTTTTTAGAAGACTCGCATTCATGGCAACACAAAAAAGGGGTTGATCCGACTCCTTTAACGCCAGGCATGTTTGGCTATTCTTTGCTGCGCATGAACCAAAACCGCGAGTTTTTCAACGCCATTCAAGATGAAATGCTTCAATTTGGCGTGCCCATTGAAGGCTTGCACACCGAAACAGGCCCAGGTGTTTACGAAGCAGCCATTGCCTTCAGCGATGCCCTCACGCAAGCCGACCGCGCCATCTTGTTCAAAACTGGCACCAAAGAAATTGGCGCACGTTTTGGCATCATGCCCAGCTTCATGGCCAAGTGGAATGCCGCACTACCGGGTTGCAGCGGGCATGTCCATCAAAGCCTGAGTGACGGCAAAAAGAATTTGTTTGCCGACGCCAAAGGCCGTCATGGTATGAGCAAAGTTTTTGAAAGTTACTTGGCGGGACAAGTAGCACATTTGATGGAATTTGCACCCATGTTCTGGCCCACGATCAACAGCTACAAGCGCTTGGTGGATGGCTTCTGGGCACCCGTCAAACCCACTTGGGGCATTGACAACCGCACGGCCAGCTTCCGAGTCATCTCTGGATCGCCCAAGTCCACGCGTCTTGAAACTCGATGCCCTGGTGCTGACGTCAACCCATACCTGGCCATGGCCGCAGTCATTGCTGCCGGTTTAGATGGCGTTGAAAAAGGCATGAAGCTGACCGCGCCTGCCATTCATGGCACCAATGGCGGTGCCGAAAACATTCCCCGTGCACCTCGCACCCTGATCGAAACCACACGCAATTTCCAACAATCCAAAGTGGCACGCGATTGGTTGGGCGATACATTTGTCGATCACTTTGCGGCCACCCGCGAATGGGAGTGGCGCCAATGGCTCGATGGCGTGACCGATTGGGAACTCAAACGCTACTTCGAAATAATTTAATTTTTCAGATCAAACTGGACACCTTCATGAGCATTGATAAATTTTCCTTCCCCACCCCCATCCACTTTGGCGTGGGTGCCCGCAAGTTGGTCGGCAAACACTTGAAGGATCTAGGCTACAAGCGTCCCCTCATCGTCACCGACAAAGCCATGGCCGACTTGCCACTCATGGGGGAGTTCATCAGCCACCTTGACGATTTGGATGTGTCGGTCTATGCCGGCGTTCATGGCAACCCCACGGCATCACAAGTGACTGCTGGCGGCGAGGCCTTCAAAACACACAAAGCCGATTGCGTCATTGGCTTGGGCGGAGGTGCTTCATTGGATGTGGCCAAAGTCGTGGGCTTGGCTGCTACCCACGACGGCCTTATTTTGGAATACGCATGGGACCATCCCAAGGTTCGCAGCATTTCTGGTGTATTGCCTTATTTTGTGGCGCTGCCCACCACATCGGGCACGGGCTCTGAAGTGGGACGCTCTAGCGTGGTCAGCGAAGATGACACGCACCAGAAGCGCGTCATCTTCCATCCCAAACTCTTGGCGCAAACGGTGTTTGCCGATCCAGAACTGACAGTAGGTTTGCCCGGAAAAATCACCGCGGCCACCGGTATGGATGCTCTGACGCACAACATTGAAAGCTATCTTTCGCCTGCCTACCATCCCTTGTGCGATGGCATTGCCTTGGAAGGCACTCGCATTGGTGCGGCTGCCTTGCACACGGCGGTGCATGAACCCAACAACCTCAAAGCCCGCAGCGACATGATGATGTCGTCCATGATGGGTGCCATTGCATTCCAAAAAGATCTGGGCGCCGTGCACTCCTGTGCGCACGCCTTGGGCGCCGTGGTCGACATGCACCATGGCTTGGCCAATGCGCTGATGATCGATGTGGTGATGGCTTGGAATTACGAAGCCGTGCCTGAAAAATTCAACGAACTGGCGCATGTCTGCAATGTCAAAGGTGGCGGCAGTGCCTTCGTGGCATGGCTCAAAGAATTGAAAGCCTCCATCGGCATCACAGGCAGCTTGTCAACACATGGTGTGAAGCCAGAACACATGGCGCGCTTGGTCGAGATTGCCACCGCCGACATTTGTCATCAAACCAACCCACGTCCTTGCACTGCAGCCGATTTTGAAAAGCTGTTCAAGGCTGCCATGTAATTGAAGGCTAGCGCAGACATGTCTACTCATTCCAAACGTCTCAAAATTGGCATCTCTGCTTGCTTTTTTCATCCAGACCACGAACGTCCCATTTTCAAAGGTAAAACGCTTCAATACATTGAGCAGTCTGTCGCACATTGGGTCATGTCGCAGGGTGATTTGGCGGTCATGATTCCTTCGCCCGAAGGTGACACGCAAGTGAGTGATGTACAAATAGCCGATTACGCCGACTGGCTAGATGGTGTGGTGCTCATGGGCGGCAGTGATGTGTGGCCAGGCAGTTACGGCGAAGAAGTCATGGACCCGCGCTGGACAGGCGACCAGGTGCGCGACGCGTACGAACAGAAATTGATTGAAGCCTTTGTGGCTGCAGGAAAACCCGTTTTAGGTGTGTGCCGAGGCATGCAGATCATCAACGTGGCGTTTGGCGGCACCTTGTATCAAGACATCGCCACACAAAGACCCGAAGCGCTGATGCACAGAGATGGCGTGCAATACGACCTCAACATGCACGACGTTGAGTTCGACCCAAAAAGTAAATTGTCGAAATTGTTGGGCGGCACCCAAAGTGCCAAGGTCAACAGCATTCACCACCAAGGCGTGAAAGACCTGGCACCCAACTTTGTGGTGGAGGCCTACTGCCCTCACGATCGCATACCCGAGGCCATCAGGCATCAAGGCAAGGCCTATGTGGCCGCGGTGCAGTGGCATCCAGAATTTCACAAACCTGCTTTAGGCACTTTAGACGACAGCCCCATCTTGACCGACTTTTTGAATGCAGCGCGGCAGACGCCTTCAGTTTGAGCAAGTCGCGTTGAGATCTTCCCACATTGAACCCATTGAACTCCTATGAAAATGCTTGACGTCATCAACCCCGCCACAGAAGAACTGATCACTCAACTGCCCATCGACGATGCTGAAGCCGTGGCCCTCAAAGCGCAAAAAGCGCGCAATGCACAAGCGGCTTGGGCGGCGACGTCATTGGCTCAGCGCATGGCTTGCATTCAGCGATTTCGCGGTTTGGTCCAGGCTCAACTTGACGACCTTGCCAAAATCATGACGCAAGAAACCGGCAAGCCCTTGGGGCACTCGCGCAATGAATTGAATGGCTTCTTGGGACGCGTTGATTTCTTTCTGGCAGAAGCCGAGGGCATTCTCAAAACAGAAACGGTCTACAACCAAGACGGTATGTGCGAACAAATTCAACACCTTCCTTTGGGTTTGATTGGCAATATTTCTGCATGGAATTACCCCTGGTTTGTGGGTGGCAATGTGTTCGTGCCTGGCTTGCTCATGGGCAATGCCATTTTGTACAAGCCCTCCGAATTTGCAGCCATGAGTGGCTTGGCCATGGGTCGCTTGTTGCACGAAGCAGGTATTCCTGTTGACGTGTTTGCACCCCTGATTGGCGCGGCAGACACAGGCAATGCCTTGTTGGCTCAGCAACTCGACGGCATGTTTTTCACGGGCTCTTTGGCCACAGGTCAGCACATTGCCAACGTGATGGGCCCGCGCATGACAAAACTGCAATTGGAATTGGGCGGCAAAGATCCCACCTACGTCTGCGCCGATGCCGACCCTGTGGCTGCAGCACAATCATTGGCCGATGGCGCCATGTACAACGCGGGTCAAAGCTGCTGC
>VFQS010001215.1_pt1 | contig 24286 bp, 23 predicted proteins | sample 3512361 | NCBI WGS metagenome assembly VFQS01 (sample SAMN10412375, study PRJNA504923) | tailings metagenome | isolation source: Relicate 1 Philex TSF3 active mining | place: Philippines
AAGCGTGAGAAAGTTGGCGAAGTTCCGCCGGAACCGAGTAAATAGAATGAAATAATCTGGGCGCCAAGTTTCTTCCCTTAAAGTTCTGGAATGCAACATCATTCAAAGTTCCACATGAAATTCATTTTTTTCAGCTTGGCATTAGCCTGGGGATCATCGTTTTACCTGATAAAAATTTCGCTTGATAGTTTCTCTCCAATTCAAATTACATTTTTACGTTCATTAATTGGATTTATTACCTTAGCAATTTGGTGTAAAGCAAGAGGAATTCTTATACCGAAGCCCTCCAAGCTCTGGTTCCACCTTGGAGTGCTCTCATTTCTTCTCAACTCTGCCCCAAGCTTCCTATTCGCAATTGCCGAAACTCAGGTCAGTTCTACTTTGGCAGGTTTGATAAATGCAACGACACCGGCCATGACGATATTTCTTGTTTCTGTCATCTTAAGATCAGAGAGAATTTCCAATTTCCAGCTTCTAGGTCTATTGCTATCTTTTATAGGAGTATCTATCTTGGTTGAAGTCTGGAAAGGTTTGGGAAGCTATTCTTTATCCGCTGTACTTTCGCTATTTGGCGCCGTGGGCTGCTTTGCAGTGTCATATCCATATATACGAACTTTCTTGGCTACTAGAGAAGAACCGATAGAGGGAATGATCTCCATACAACTGGCGTTAAGTTCAGTTTCATTTTTCCCATTTTATCTAGCTTCGAGTCCGCTCGAAATCAACTTGACTTTTAATTCCCTTTTAGCAGTCTTCTTATTAGGAGTTTTTGCTTCTGGAATTGCTTATGTTTGGAATGCAAAAGTAGTTGCCTTTTATGGAAGCGCAAAAGCAAGTAGTGTCTCATATTTGATACCAGTAGTAGCGCTTCTATCCGGTTATCTCTTCTTAAATGAAATTCCTACAGCAAGTCAACTGATTGGAGGTGCAATTATTCTGATAGGAATATGGATATCAGAAAAGCGTCAGCAGACCGTGTAACTCTTCATTCCGGCTGAATTCTTAAATTCAGATGTTAATTCAAGACCATGTCCTGGAGATTCATTGACTTGAATTGTGGAACCTTCAATTCTGGGGAGACCTTTGGCTAAATGTGGATACCAAGTCCTGTAACTAGATCTCACTGTTTCTTGAATAACAGCATTTGAATCTGCTGTGGATAAGTGTGCTCCAACGGTCAAGCCGACAGGACCAGTGCAGTCGTGTGGTGCTATTTCAATTTCATTTTGACGCGCTAAGTCTGCAAATTTCAGGGCCTGGGTGATGCCACCACACCATCCAATATCGAGTGTGAGATAGTCGATTAGGTTTTTAGACGTAAGCGTTTGAACTCTATGTAAACTGGCGACGGTTTCTCCATGAGCAATTTTAGGAAACCCTGGCTTTCTCAGTTGAGAGAGTTCATCTACAAGATCAGGGTGAAGCGGATCTTCAACCCAAAAAATATTTAAATCCGAGATAGCTTCAAAAATCTTGATTGCAGATGAAGTGTTCCATAAGGCGTGTAGTTCAAGCATAATATCAATGCGGTTTCCAACAGTTTTCCTTATATTTCTTAGAACCTCAACACCTGATTCCAAATCTGAATCTGAGATTTCCTCCCCCCAATTCTTTTCAGCGTACACATCGAATGGCCAAATTTTCATAGCGGTAATTCCTTCAGAGAGTAGATCAACCGCAAGTGCTCCCGAGTTATTCATGAAAGCTTTTAAATCTTCATATTGCGAGGAGTTATTCTCTAAACCCCAAGAGGATGAACCTTGATTTGATTTACGCATATACATGCGACCCGCGCAAGTGTTGTAAATTCGGAGTTTTTTCGGAGATTTTCCGCCCAGCAATTTATACAAAGGCAAAGCCTTATCTTTGGCAGCAATATCCCAAAGTGCTATGTCAACTGCTGCTCTTACGCGCGTTTCCACGCCTGAACCATTGTGGCCTACATATGTCGTAAGGCTCTTCGAAATCTCTTCAATTTCTAAAGGATTCCGACCAATAATTGTGGGACCAACATATTCGTTTGCAAAAGTAGCAAGTGTTGAGCCAAAATAATAACTTTCTCCCAAGCCAACCAGTCCGGTATCAGTTGTAATTTCTACATGAAATATGTTCGGAAAGTCGTCGTGAACAAATGTCTGTACTTTTTCAATCTTCATTATGAATTCACTATCCCAATCTTAAAATCACGGAGTGCAGAATCCAAAACTTCTTCAACCGTAAGTGTTGAATGAAGTATTTCTTTGACGATACGATCAGCAATGTCACTCAATTTATTATCTAAATCAGTTGCATACGAATCTTCTGCAATATGTAGGTGCTTTGACATTGCCTTTTGAGCCGCAACCGCATCTTTTTTCTTAATTGCCTTCAGAATCGTGTGATGCAGCGGAGCTCCCAGTTTAAAGATTGCTGGGTCAGAGAGACTTCTTAGCATTGTTTCAAAGGCTAAAGATGTTATAGATCCGAACATTATTTGGAGTACAGGATTTTGAGTACTTCTTGCTAGAAGAGAGTGAAAGGCAATATCTGCCTGAGCCTTCGGTACAAGTGAAGTTGCGTTGTCGAATGCTTTCAATGCAACTTCGAGTTGTTCAATATCCGTAGTTGTGGCTCGAAGCGCAGCGTAAGCGGCACATTGTTCTTCTAAATGCGCACGTGCCTCGATCAAATGACGTGCGGTTGCTGAGGATTGAAGTACAGCGACATGAACATTCCGAGCTGCATTGAGCATGTCTGGCTTTTTTACATAGACACCTTTACCCGGGACCGTTTCGATGAGACCTTGCCGTTGCAGGCCCGCCAATACTTCTCTGAGAAATAAACGAGAAACTCCGAATTCCTCCGCTAGCAATCTGGCAGAAGGCATAAGCCCATTTTGTGCTTCATCGCCCAAGATAAATCGTTGAGTCAGATTTCTTGCTAATTCGTCTTGAGTAACCTGTAGGCCTTTTTGAGCCATTTAAATCACTTCCTCAGGGTCCATCGGATAAAGGCTTGCCCCACCATCTATGAGTAAATTCGACCCCGTCATATAAAGAGCTTTTGGACTAAGCAAGAATGAAACACCATCTGCAACCTCTTGTGCAGTTTGTAATCGACCGAGCGGGATTGCTCTCATCGCTCGCATTCTGTAATCAGCCTCTTCTCGCCATTGTTTTGCCGCCATACCAATATCAACAATGCCAGGAGATACTACATTGGACCTGATTCCATGTTTCGCATTTTCTCTTGCGATTCCCCGGCTTAAAGACACTAATCCCGCTTTTGAAGATGCATAGGGAGTGATACCTGGCCATGGGACATGATCTACCCAAGAGCTAATAAATATAATTTGGCCTTTAATTGCATCTGATTTCCAAATTTTTATAATGTTTCTGGCCAATTTGATTTGGCTTGTCAAATTTGTATTCAGAGTATTTTCAATCTCATCATCACTCTGTTCGGTCAGATCACCTGAGGTAACAACTCCGGCCAAAGCAACCACAGCATCTGGGAATGTACTTTCAGCAAACTTTTTATCCAACTCTTCAATCTGAGAATTCTTGGTTAAATCAGTTTCTATATATCGCGAGTTCCCCGGAGCAATTTTTAGGAGTTCAACTTCGCCTTCCTTTTGTTTTAAGCGATCTATCGCAATCACATGGGCGCCCAGTTTGCTGAGCGTGCTTGTGACTTCGCGACCGATTCCACCTAGCGCTCCCGTGATTGCGATTGTGGAGAACGATAAATTTTCGTTATTCATTTCCTGCACGAACCTTCACCTATCTCCAATCTCGTCTCACCTTTATTGAGACTCGCCAAAAGAAAATTCAGTATCGAGTATTGACAACATCATTTCCCAAGAGCAGACTCTCCCACCAAGATCCCCTATCTGACAAGTCAGATAGCCAACAAAAATGAAGAAAGGTTCGAGATGAAGACTTTGCGTCGATCTACTGCGCTCACCGCCATCGGTGTTTTGGGTGCTTCTCTCTTGATCGGTACAACAACGGCGACAACTTCCACAGCTGCGTCTTGGTGTTCCGATGTCAAGATAAGTTATTTTAAAGGAGGAACCGCAGATGGTTTCTCTGACATTCTAGAAAAGGGAGCCCGTCAAGCTGCAGCAGACACTGGTGCAGACGTGACAATCATCAGCTCTAAGTGGGATTTCCCAACAATGGTCAATCAGTTCCGTGAGGAAATTGCCAAGAAACCGGATGCAATCTCGTTTATGGGTCATCCTGGAGATGCAGCCATTCTTCCACTCGCTAAGCAGGCCAAAGCAGCTGGAATTCTTGTTGATTTTGCAAACGTACCAGCTTCAAAATCTATCGCTGAACTCAACGGTGGATTCGTAGGAGCTAATCTCTCGCTAATGGGCAAACTTCTCGCAGAGCGTTCAATCAAGGATTTCGCTCTCAAGAAGGGTGATGCGGCGATTGTAATCGGAACATTTGGAGTGCCCGGTCGCTCAGATCGTGAAGATGGAACTGTAAAAGCACTGGAAAAGAAGGGTATCAAGGTAACAAAACTCAATCTACAGCCACTAGGAGATACAAATGGTAACCCTGAATTAGTGACTCCTACGTTGACTGCAAGCATTAAGGCTGCTACTAACTTGAAGCTGATTGTTGCCGCTGGCCCAGTACTCGGAAATATGCCAAATTATTTCAAAGCTGCAAATCTCAAAGCTGGGTCTGTGAAGGTGTCAGGATTCGATCTTGGTAAGACTGTTCTAGCAGCTTTTGAAAGTGGGCATGTGCAGTTAAGTGCAGACCAGGAACCTTTCAAGCAGGGATATGTTCCAATCGTTTCTCTTTGCTTGCAAAAGAAATTCGGATTATCTGCATCGAGCGTAGATACGTCTGCAGGTTTTGTAACGACTGCTAATTACAAAACTGTTGCTGCACTTCCAGCCGGATACCGTTAACATCTAGAGGCAAAACATAAGCCCGATCGAAAGTGAGAAATTAGATTATGAGCAGGAAACCACTTGTAAAACTGGTCAATGTAAGTAAGTCTTTCGGTCGGGTTTATGCCCTCGAGGGAATAAATTTGGAATTTTATCCTGGTGAAATCGTCTCTCTTGTCGGAGATAATGGTGCCGGAAAATCAACTTTAACAAAAATAATTTCAGGCACAGAAAAACCAGATTCAGGTAGTGAAATATTTTTTAAAGGAGATTTAGTAAGAAATTGGAATTCTGCTAAGGCTAGAGCACTTGGGATAGAGACGGTTCACCAGAACCGTGCCTTGTCAGAACAGCAGAGCATTTATGCAAATGTTTTTCTCGGCAGAGAGAAAACTAATGCGCTTGGATTTGTAAAACGTAAAGAAGAAATTGCCCAAACTGAAAAATTGATGCGAACAATCGGTTACACGTCTAAAGTCTGGACTCCTAGTTCAAGTGTAAATAAATTGTCCGGAGGTGAACGTCAGGGAGTTGCCATTTCACGCGCAATTCTCTTTGATTCCCAACTAGTACTTCTAGATGAACCAACAACCGCTATGGCCCTCTCTGAAGCTGCTGAGGTCATGGATTTCATAAGGAATTTGAAAAAGGAAGGAAGGTCTGTCATTTTCATCAGCCACAATCCTTGGGACGCTCACGCTGTTGCCGACCGATTTGTCATTTTAGAGCGAGGCAAAGTGGTCTTCGATGCTCCTAAAGGTGATATGACTGCAGATCAATTTGTTGCCCATCTACACAATTTTGCGAAGAAATAGAGATAAAGATGCCTTCCACCAAAAAATTTCAAATCCCCGAAAAATTGCGCCCAGTCGTAGGGGCATCCATATTTTTCTTGATCATGATTATTGCATTCATGATTACCTCCCCCGGTGTCTTTCTTGATTTTGGGATATACACAGCAGTATTTCTTTCACTACCACTTTTCACAATTGTGGGACTGGGACTGGTTTATATAACAGTTGCTGGCGAAATTGATCTTTCTTTTCCGTCAATAATAGCTTTGTCGGGGTTGGCTTTTGCGTGGACCCTTGAGCAGACCAAACTTAATTTTGGAATTGCTGCCATCGCAGCACTTCTCGTTGGATCAGCCTGTGGTTACCTGAATGCCCTTCTCGTCACTAAATTGGGTTTATCTTCACTTATAACGACTTTAGGAATGAATTTTGCCCTCATCGGATTAACAAATATCCTCAATCGAGGAGAAGTTCGAATGCTGAGTGAAATGGATGGAACATTCATCCGCCAAATAGTTGTGGGAAGCTGGGGACCGATCCCCGCTCAGATGTTCTGGAGCCTTGGGGTCGCCTTAGTTCTTGGTCTAATTCTTCATCGCCATAAATTTGGGATTCATATTCACGTAGCCGGTGATAATCCTGAAGCGGGTCGCGCGATGGGTGTTAATATTGAAAGGACTAAAACTCTAGCATTTGTGATTGTTGGAATTACGAGTGCGATAACTGCAATGATTGCAATTCTTCTCAACTCAACGTATTTCGCCACAATGGGTGAGGGCTATCTCCTTCCAGTTCTTGCTGCGGTATTTGTTGGAGGAACTCCTGTGACTGGAGGACGAGGAACTATTGGGGGTCTCGTAATTGGTGCCGCAACAGTTGTATTTATTCAGGTTGGAGTTGTGGCAGCCGGACTTGACGGTTACTGGACATCTCTAGGTTTTGGACTTGTAATTGTTCTCTCTCTCCTTGGGCACCGATGGTTCTCAGGAAGACTTACTAGATAAATTCGAGGTAGACCTTGAAGTTACGTTCCCAGGAATCTAGTCATTGGATTGAAATATCGGATGAGTCGGGACTCATCACGGCAATCGGCCGAGAAGCAGAGTCGCCAAGCTCAGTTTTGTCTATAACGGCAACTATTGCTGTAGAAATTGATGGAGATGAACGAAGAGCACCCACCGGAGGGATTGAGTATTTTGACGTAGAGCGAGTCAGTACCGCTGTACGCACTGGCGAACCAAAACTCAGTTCATCCGGATTGAGCAGCACGTGGAACATTCCAATAAAAATTGGAACTCTATCCGGCGGGATTGAATACACCTTCAATGCACACGGTCCGGCAGTTTCAATGCGATTAGTCTTTCATCATTTTAAAGCTCTTGTCAGAAACGTTTACTTAGATTTATGTGTTGAACTGTTACCTGGGCAATGGAAGATAAATGTTCCAGGAAATGGAATACGTGCAGATTTAAATCTGAATCAAATCTCTCAATCTATTGGCGTATCCCCTCTTGGAGGATTACGGGGTTCCGCATCTTTGATTCATTTAGCCCAAGAAAATCAAGCATTAATCTTATGGGCTGATAATGACATTGAAATTCCTGAAGTCCTCTTTGAGTCTTTGTCTCCTAATAGTTTTAATCTACAAATTACGAGCAATTTTGGATCAGATTTATCGCAAATAAATAGGATTGAACTGCCACTCCTGAGTCTTGATCTTAATCCAGGGAGTTTTTATAGTTTTGCTCCAATTTTTGCAAGTTGGCTCCAAAGTAAAGGAATAAATTCGCCAAATAACCCTCCAACATGGGTTAAGCAAGCCATGATTTACGAGGCTCAGATTGGTTTCTCAGTATTTGCTCAAGTCAACAAATATTCACCCTACCCTGAAGTAAAGCATCTAATTAAAGATTTGGATCGAATCAAGAGCCTGGGGTTCTCCTGTATCCAATTAATGCCAAGACAGCCTTATCCAAGCTACAACGTACATGACTACAAAGATATTGATGTTTCTTATGGAGATAAGGATGAAATCAAAAGGCTCATAGTTGAGGCTCACAAACTCGGCATCAAAGTTATTCTGGATGTCCTGCTACACGGAGTTCTTGATCAGGAAATTATTAAATTGGCAGCTGACGGCGTCCGAAGTGGACCATTTAATGCATTAATCAATGCAGAGACTTCAGATAGTTTTAGTTCGGATGTAAAAGACTGGCATAACTACCTAATTGCATGGTCCCGACACATTCTGGATTTTGAACCTTACTGGTCTAGCGGTAGTCCGGCCAAGAGTGAGCTAGAAGAGAGCAACCCGGAGTGGTTTTACCGCAACTCCAAAGGAGAAATTACTGGTGTCTATACAAAAGCATTTGACGCTAGAAGCGAGAGCTGGAGAAACTACTTTATAGATTCGATGAAATATCTAGTTTTAGAGTTAGGAATAGATGGCTTTAGATTTGACGCACCAACTTATAATGATTTCTACAATTGGGCGCCTTGGGCACGTTACAGGGCTGGTGCTTCCGCTCTTGCTTGTACCGCTCTCTTTGAGAAGATGCGACCCATCATGAAGACTATAAACCCAGAATTTCTTTTTTATACTGAACCATCCGGATTGAGTCTTAGAAAATCCATGGATTTGAACTATAACTACGATGAACAATGGTTAGTCACCTCAATTGGTGATGTCTCGAGCCAGAAACCATGGGGAATTCGAAGCGGAAGAGATCTCGCGCGCTGGATACAGGATCGTGATCTATTGCTGCCGCTAGGTTCAATCACGGCACACCACATTGATTCCCATGACACTTTTTGGTGGCCCAGCTGGGGAAAGAAGTGGCGCAGAGAACAGTTTGATTTATCCACTGTTCGCATCCTTACCTTGATATTCGGACTTCTACCAGGACCATTCATGATGTTTGTCGGGGGAGAAGAGGGAATAGAGGATTTATTGCCTCAAATCTCGTCAATCAAACGCGAAGAGACTTGGCAAAAAGGTAAATCACTCTGGTGGACTTCAGCCAAGACTCCTCAATCCGTATTTGGCTTAACTCATCTTTTGAATAATGAAGCGATTACCGTGCTTGTCAATACTTCTGACTCCGAGATTGAATTCGAATCTGACTTCACTTTAACTCAAATTACCCAGAGATTCTCAGTAGGAAAATCTTCGTCAATTGGATATAAGGTGAGACTTCCAGGCATGTCAGGAGTTGTTATGAATCATAGTTTGTCCGCGCAGTCATGAAATCAGTCCTAATTACTGGAGTTAATGGAGGAATCGGTCGCGCCTGCGCAGAGGAATTCAAAAATCATGGTTTCCATATTTATGGGACTGATAGAGCTGGGTCTGCAGAAGGAGTAGCTGATACATATTTTCCAGGAAATATAACAGATGAGAAGATGTGGAACAAGATTGCCGAGGAATTCAAAAAAAATGAGGTAATTCTGGATGCATTGGTGAATATCGCAGGACGTAATTACTTTAGCCCAATTGAAAATGCTGATTTAACTGAGTGGCGCGATATGTTTGATGTGAATGTAAACGGTATGGTCTGTGCAATAAAATATGCAAAGCCATTTTTAGATAAGTCGAGTTCTCCCACAATTGTAAATATGAGTTCGATTTCAGGTTATATAGGTTCCCATGGATATGCGGCTTACTGTGCAACTAAAGGAGCTGTCGATTCATTGACCAAATCACTTTCTCTAGAATTAGCGCCGAAGATCCGAGTGAATGCTGTTGCTCCTGGATGGATTGAAACTCCTTTTACAGTTGCAGGATTGGAACTTGCAGAGGACCCCATTCAATACAGAACGGCAGTTGAACAAATGCATGCATTAAACCGAGTGGGGAGTCCTCAGGAGATAGCTAAAGTTATTTATTGGCTCAGTAGTGAGGATGCCACTTTTATGACTGGGTCAATTGTAATTGCCGATGGTGGCTATATGGTCAAGAATTAGGGCGCATTATGAACTTTAGTCGTATTCTTTTGCACGAGGTGATTCCGGTCCTTGTTCTTGACAATCCAACAAAAGCGAAAGAAATTGGCTCAGCATTAGTTGAATGTGGGCTACCAATTATTGAGGTCACATTACGAACTGATTCAGCTTGGCAAGCTATTGAGAATTTCAAGAAAATTGAAGGTCTCTCTGTAGGAGTGGGTTCTGTAACATCTCTAGAGCAGCTGACTAGAGCTTCAGAGTTAGATTTAGATTTTGCAGTTTCACCGGGATTCGAAATAAGTCTTGTAGAGCACTCATTAAATTTGGGATTGACCTACCTGCCAGGAGTTTCAAATCCATCAGACATGATGCGTGGGTTGGGCATGGGTTTGACCAATTTAAAGTTTTTTCCAGCCGAAACATTAGGTGGGGTCAAAGCGATTCAAGCCATGAGCGCTCCGTTTCCTTCACTCTCGTTTATTCCTACGGGAGGCATCACAGAGGAATTAGCCCCTATCTACTTGTCAGAGCCCAATATCCCAGCTGTGGGAGGCAGCTGGATGGTTTCGAAGAAGCGAATTGGTTCTGATGATTTTGAGGGGTTACGAGCAGATATTAAAGGTGCCGTGGCTGCCATCAAGAAGGGCAAATCTTGAGATGAATGTTAAAGATAATACTTTTTTCGATGAAATTTCATTAGGCGAGGTGATGCTTCGCCTAGATCCAGCTGATCGACGAATTCGAACCGCACGCTCCTTTGATGTCTGGGAAGGAGGCGGTGAATACAATGTCGCTCGAGGCTTGCATAAGTGTTTTGGGCTGAAAACTTCGGTCATTACGGCTTTTGCAGATAATGAAGTCGGGCACCTTCTCCTTGATTTAATTTCACAAGGGGGCGTAGACCCTAGATTTATAAAGATGTCCAAATTTGATGGAGTTGGTCGAGATGTCAGAAACGGCTTAAATTTTACCGAGAGGGGTTTTGGAGTTCGAGGAGCCATTGGAGTCTCTGATCGTGGGCATACAGCAGTTTCTCAATTGAAGCCAGAAGATTTTGACTGGGACTATATTTTTGGAGAACTAGGTTCTAAGTGGCTCCATACTGGGGGAATATTTGCCGCACTCTCAGCATCAACCTTTGAAGTGGCCAAGGCAGCCATGGAAGCCGCACGTAAACATGGAACTAAAATTTCTTATGATTTAAATTACCGACCAAGTTTGTGGCTTTCGCAAGGAGGAAAAACTAGGGCTCAAGAAGTGAATAGAGAGTTATCCGAATTGGTCGATGTGCTCTTTGGCAATGAAGAAGATTTTGAAGTGGCACTTGGACTTGAAATTCCAGGTGTGGATGAAAATTACAAATCTTTAGACTTAACATCGTATGAAAAGATGATAAGTATCGCAGTAAAAAAATTTCCTCAACTCGAAGTCGTGGGAGTAACACTGAGGTCTGTTAAATCAGCGTCTATTAATGATTGGACGGGATTGGCATGGAGTAAGAAGGAAAGCTTTGCGCACGGAAAAAACTATGAAAACTTAGAAATATTCGATCGAGTTGGCGGCGGAGATAGTTTTGCATCTGGGATGATTTATGGATTGCTTAGTAAACTATCAATTCAAGAGTCGCTCGATTTTGGTTTGGCTCACGGAGCATTGGCGATGACAACTCCTGGAGATACGAGTATGGCAACCTTAAGCGAGGTCAAAAAGTTGACTTCTGGAGGCAGTGCGCGAGTTCAAAGATGAGTCTCAGAGCTGAGCTTGCTTTTGAGTGTGAGTCAGAGTTAGGTGAGGGACCAATCTGGGATGACAGAACAGGTGAACTAATCTGGCTTGATGTCACGCAGGGAAAGATTCGTTTTTATTCGCCTACTGAGAAGAGCCAAAAGGAGTTTAAACTAGACAGGCCGATAGGGTCGCTAGCACTTACTCAAGGAAACCACTTGTGGCTCGCGCTTCGAGATGGCTTTGCTCATTATTCTCGCGATTCCCAATCCATCTGTTCCTTTGTAAAAGTAGTCTTAACTCCGGATATTAGGTTTAACGATGGCGCGGTAGATGCCCAAGGTCGATTTCTTGCAGGAACCATGGGCTACGTGCCACAGCCGAATACAGGGACTTTATATTCATTTACGTCAGAATTTGGATCCAAGGTGCTGTTGCCTGAAGTGGGCGTCAGCAATGGTATTTGTTGGAGTAAAGATTCCTCACATATGTTTTATATTGATTCCTTGACGCGCAATATTCAGATATTTGATTATGACTTGAAAAAAGGTAACTTGAGTAATCCACAAACATTCGTCACCTTTAAAGAAGAAGACGGGATACCAGATGGTCTCACGATTGATCAAGAGGGCTGTTTGTGGGTTGCCATGTGGGAGGGTTCACAAGTCCTAAAGATTGATAAGGAAGGTCTCATAACAGGATCAATTGAATTACCAGTGACTAAGGTAACTAGCGTGACCTTTGGAGGTAGTGATTTGAGAGACTTGTATATCACTACTGCAAGCTTCGAGTTAAGCCCCAGAGAATTATCTAATCAACCTTTGGCAGGAAGTTTATTTAAAGTTAGGACAGAAGTTCCTGGATTTGTTGAAAATAGAATGAAATAAGGCCCGCTCAATTTCTTGAGCGGGCCTTATTTGTAAAGCGTTACTTAGTTAGCAGTTACTGCGTCAGCCTGTGGACCCTTTGGACCCTGGACGACCTCAAATGAAACTGACTGACCCTCTTCAAGGCTCTTGTAACCGTTTCCTTGAATAGCTGAGTAGTGAACGAATACATCTTGTCCGCCACCATCAACTGCAATGAAACCGAAACCCTTTTCAGAGTTGAACCACTTAACTGTGCCTGTTGCCATATGTTTTTACTATTCCTTCGATATGTTGGGAGCAAGAGAATTCCTCGAACTCCAGTCTTCGTCTTGCGTTCAGCCATACCGAGTAAAGAATTACATCTAACAACGGGTACTGATAAAGCGTCCGACTAGGGCCAAGCGTACCTGCTACCAGGGCGTATACCTATTTCGGATTTGCAAGAAACCACGCTCAAAAGCGGTGGAAAGCACCTTCAGATTCACAAAGTCAGAGGAAAGTTGTATAAATATCTCACTCACTAGCAGTTGGCAGTTGTGGATCGGGGAAGGTCGCACAAATCCTGCGCCTTGCTAGGAGCACTTTATGCAACACGTTCTCATGAACGGTCACTTGACCATTCATTCAGCGCCGACTGCCCTGCGCCAACATATTGAGTGGGGGCTTAACTCTTTGCTGGGCTCTCCGCAGAGTTTGTCATGGCGCGATCAACCACTTTCTCCTGGCACCTCGCGCACCTCACTGGAATTTCGTGCCGTCGCGGGAAGCGCTGCCAAGATGGCAACTACTTTGAAGAATTGGCACTACTTGCGTTTTGAAGTACATGAAATGGATAAGAACGGTGGCGAACTCTTTCGCTGCACACCGGAATTAGGAATTCACCGAGCCAGTCTTGATTCCGCGGGAAATATTCAGGTGGGTGAAGGGCAGATTATGAAAGCACTCTCCACATTTGATGATTTAGAACTTCGTGAGAATTTAGAGCTAGCGCTCGGGAAACCTTGGGATCTTGCGCTCGAACCATTTCGCGGAGTTGATCTACAGGAAATTGCTCGCCTACGTGCGATATAGAATGTTGCCATGACTTCACAAGCCCCAATGACATCTACAGAACGTCGACGTTCAATCCTCTATATCGCAATCGCCATAATTTTAGCGATTGCACTTGGTGGAGGACTCTTCCAAGTAGGTGCGGGCTTTGCAGCACGTAATAACAATGGAATTACAGTCACGGGATCGGCAAAAACTTCTGCTACCGCTGATAACGTGGTCTGGACATTAAATGTTTCTCTTACCCGACCAACGGTGGCAGAGGCAGTAGCGCGTGTCGGAGCAGATGTTGAAGCTGTGACTAAGTATTTAGTAGATGGTGGAATTCCCAAGGAGGCGCTAGTTCTTGGTTCAGTCTCTTCATACGGGAATGAGCAATGGGTCAACGGAAATAACACTGGCAAGATTTTGAATTATCGAGCATCTCGTGATGTTGTTGTTCGCACAAAAGATGTACAACTGGTAGCCAAACTATCCCAAGAAATCGGAACACTTTTGCAGCAAGGTGTCACAGTTAATAACTATGGTCCGCAGTATTACATCTCGACACTTCCAGAGATGCGTCCAAAATTACTCGAAGAAGCGATGAAGGATGCCAAGGTTCGCGCTGAAGCAATTACCAAAGCTGTCGGCGGCAAAGTCGGCTCAGTGCAGTCGGTTCGTTCTGGTGTATTTCAGGTAACCACACCTGATTCGACCATGACCGCCGATACCGGTGCATATGACACTTCTAGTATTGAAAAGACAGTCACCTCAACGGTTTCAGTAACTTTCTCAGTAAATTAGAGCGGAATATTTCCGTGTGAGCCACGGCGATACTCTGAATCAGCAAGTACGCGTGCAATAGCGCTACGTGTCTTATCTGGCTCAATCATTTCATCGACGGCACCAATCTCAATGGCGCGGGCAACTCCACCGGAAACTCGCTCATGTTCAGCGGCAAGTTCGAGCTCCATATCTGCACGTTGTGGTTCTGGAAGATCAGCCAACAACCTACGGTGTAATACGCGAACTGCTGCAACTGCTCCCATCACAGAAACTTCGGCTTGCGGCCACGCAAAGACGCGGGTTGCACCGAGTGATTTAGAGTTCATGGCAACGAATGCTCCACCATAAGCCTTGCGCGTAATGACAGTGACGCGTGGAACAACTGATTCAGCAAATGCGTGCAATAACTTTGCACCACGTCGCACTGCACCTTCCCACTCTTGTCCGATGCCCGGTAAGAATCCAGTGACATCTGCAATCACAATTAATGGAATTCCAAATGCATCACAGGTGCGCACAAAGCGAGCAGCTTTTTCACCTGCTGCAGAATCCAAAACTCCGCCAATCACCTGTGGATTATTCGCGATAACTCCAACAGTTCTTCCACCTAACCGCCCAATCACTGTGGTCATATTCTGCGCCCACATGTCGAGGAGCTCTAACTTTTCTCCATCACTATCAAGAATGGCATCCACAAGCGGATGTACTTTATAAATTCTTTGTCCGGCATCTGGTACCAAGTGAGCTATTGGCACATCGGCAACATCCGAATCCATCAGCCCTTGATTAGCAAAGAGTGAAACAAGATCTTGAATTTCGCGATATGCAATCTCCTCTGTCGGTGCAATGACATGAGCGACACCCGAGTTCTTACTGTGTGCTTCAGGGCCACCAAGCAGCGCCATATCAACTACATCGCCCGTCACTGATTTGACCACATCTGGACCCGTTACAAAGATGCGACCTTCTGGTGCGAGAACTACGACATCAGTAAGAGCGGGTCCATAAGCTCCACCTCCTGCAGTTGGTCCTAAAACCAGCGAGAGTTGTGGAATGCGACCGCTTGCGGTGACCATGGCTTGGAAAACTTCACCAAATGCATTGAGAGAAGCGACTCCATCGCTCAAACGCGCTCCACCTGAATGCCAAATGCCAATGACAGGAACTTGCGCTCCCATGGCAGCGCGATAGGCCTGCACAATTACTTGAGAGCCCTCGATGCCGAGTGCACCGCCCTTAATGGTGGGGTCAGAGGCAAAGAGAACAACCTTGTTTCCTTTAATCAGCCCAGTAGCAGCAACCATCCCGCAATCAGTACGAGGAATGAGTAATTCATATTTCTGTGAATCTACAAGTTTGGCGATACGTGATTCAGGGTCCAACAACGTTGTTGACATAGCCCTAGATTAGAGCGATTTAAATGCCAACACCACGTTGTGGCCACCAAAACCGAAAGAATCGTTGAGAGCAGCAATATCTCCCGTAGGAAGTTGGCGAGGTGTGTCGCGCACGACATCAATTGTCACCGCTGGATCAAGGTTTTCGATATTGATGGTTGGCGGAGCCAGACGTTCTTGTAACGCCTTCACGATAAATACAGATTCGATTGCACCAGCGCCACCTAATAAGTGCCCAGTCATAGATTTAGTTGCAGAGACAGCAACGTGATCTGCATCTGCTCCAAGTGCTTTACGAAGTGCATTTGCTTCAGCCACATCTCCTGCCGGTGTAGATGTGGCGTGGGCATTGAGATGAACAATATCTTTTGTTGATAGACCTGAGGCTTGTAGCGCAAATTTGATTGCGCGCTGAACGCCTTCACCATCAGGGTCTGGAGCGGCGATGTGATAGCCATCAGAAGTTAGCCCTTGTCCACCAATTTCGCAGTAAATCTTGGCTCCACGGGCTTTGGCTGATTCGTACTCTTCGAGTACAAGCACACCGCCACCTTCACCAAGAACAAAACCATCACGATCAAGATCATAAGGACGTGATGCACTTTCAGGCGCATCGTTTCGAGTTGAGAGCGCCTTCATTGCGGCAAACCCAGCCATGGGAAGTTGATGCACCGCTGCCTCAACACCACCCGTGACGATAATGTCTGCTCGATTGTTTTTTATCATTTCATAGGCATAACCGATTGCTTCAGCGCCAGATGCACATGCGCTGACAGGAGTATGCACTCCAGCTTTGGCTTTGAGTTCAAGTCCAACATTCGCAGCAGGCCCATTGGGCATCAACATTGGCACGGTGTGCGGACTTACTCCGCGCGCACCTTTCTCATTGAGATTTACAAATTGATCAAGAAGAGTGATGACTCCACCGATTCCCGATGCGATGACGACGCCGAGTCTTTCTTTATCAATATCGTCAGGAGACCCGGCATCTTTCCAAGCTTCACGAGAGGCAACGAGAGCAAATTGTTCTGAGCGATCAAGGCGACGCATCTCAACGCGCTCCATCTGCTGCGCCGGTTCAACTGCAACGCGCGCGGCGAATTGCACAGGAAGGAGTTCTTTCCAATCTTCAGTCAGGAGGCGGACGCCACTGTGGCCAGCAATGAGTGCTTTCCACGTGGTTTCTACATCTCCACCAAGCGGAGTGGTAGCTCCTAGACCTGTGACAACTACGCGACGAGCGGACATGAAATTAAATCAATGTGATTAGGCGGCAGCGTTAACGATGAAGTTGACGGCATCACCAACAGTGGCGAGTTCAGTGACCTTCTCGTCAGGAATCTTTACGCCGAAACGTTCTTCGCAAGCAACTACAACCTCAACCATGCTGAGGGAGTCAACTTCAAGATCATCAGTGAAGTTCTTATCAAGTTCGATTGATGCTGCTGGTATACCTGCAACTTCTTCTACGATCTCTTTAATTCCTGCAAGTACATCTGCTTGTGACAGCGCCATGGTTCTTCCTTTTCTTTTCTTGAGCTTTCATATTTCCTTAGGTGAGTAATTGTCTATGAAGAGGGGCGCTACTTCCCAGTAAATCGGGGAGAAGTGCGAGAAAAATTAGGGTTTTTCAGGCAATCTCACTACTTGTCCCGCATAAACGAGACCTGCGCCATATCCAATCAGCAAGGCCAATTTGCCGTGTAGTTCTGGATTTTTTTCTAAGAGAGCATCCATCGCAAGTGGAATAGATGCCGCAGAGGTATTTCCGTTGGTACGAATATCATCAGCGATAACAACAGAATCAGGCATATTCATTTCTTTCGCCATGGTCTCAATGATTCGAATATTCGCTTGGTGCGGAATAAAGGCGGAGAGGTCATTAACAGTCAGTCCTGCAGAGTCCAAAGCTTTTAGAGCTGCTTTGCTCATGGAAAATACTGCCCACCGGAAAACTTTCTGACCTTCTTGCGAGATGTTGGGCCACTTGCCACCAGCTTTAGTTAATTGAGTCTCGGTATCGCGGATATCTACCCAAGAAGGATTCATCAAGATGGCATCGCGGCTATCTGCATCGGAACCCCATTCCACCGGGCCAATCCCAGCATCACGTGAAGGGCCAATCACTACCGCGCCGGCACCATCTGCGAAGATGAAAGCCGTAGCGCGATCATTAGGATCGGTGAAATCAGAGATTTTTTCTGCTCCAATTACTAGGACGTGCTTAGACGTACCAGATTTAATGAAGTCATGCGCCATCGCAACTCCATACGAGAAACCAGCACAAGCTGCATTGATATCAAAAGCGGCTGCTTTGGGATGACCTAGGCGCTGCAAGATTGCAGTGGCAGCAGAAGGTGCTTGAAATGGAAAGGTAATTGTTGCAACGATGATTGTATCGATATCAGTAATTGCGAGCTTTGCCTTCTTGAGAGCTGCTTCTGCTGCCCACGTTGCCATATCTAAAACAGTTTCATTCTCACTGGCGATTCGACGGGACTCAATTCCGGTGCGTTGTTGAATCCATTCATCACTGGAGTCAATCCGATCAACAATTTCGGAGTTTGGGACGAGGCGTTTAGGTCGATAAGAACCAACTGCCAGTATCTGACTTTCAGTGCCACTCTTTGTAGAAATTACTTTAGTCATTTATGCCTTCCCATGGCGTGCTGCAAATTCACGTGCAGCCGAGATATCTGCAGCGCTCTTTATAGCAAACTGTTCTATCTCTGGTGCTGCTCTTTTGATGAGTCCCGCAAGGGTTCCACCAGGCGCAAGTTCAATAACGCCAGTAACTCCTTGTGCTTGCAACGTCTGCATACAAAGGTCCCAGCGAACTGGATTAGCAATTTGATTGACTATTCGATCGAGTACTTCGCGTCCATCACTGACAATCGCTCCGTCTTTATTTGAGATCACCAAAATCTCAGCTGTTGATGCATTGATACCACTTGCCAACTCTCGCAATGGAGCAACCGCTGGCTCCATGTAAGAGGTATGGAATGCGCCTGCTACCGCAAGAGGACGAACCCGTGCGCCTTCTGGCGCTAACTTGGATAAGGCATCGAGAGAGCCAGCTGCAACAATTTGTCCGGCGCCATTGTCATTAGCTGGAATCAGTCCAAGATCAGCGATGGCTGCAAGAACGATCGATCGATCCCCACCCAAAACTGCAGCCATGCCAGCAGGAGATTGCGATGCAGCTTTTGCCATCTCTACACCTCGCACTCGTACCATTTTCATAGCATCAACTTCAGAGATAGCGCCCGCTATAGCGGCAGCTGCAATTTCACCGACTGAGTGGCCAGCTACAAATGAACTTGTCGCATCATGGCCCAGAGCGTGCGCGCTCACCAGGCTTGCGGCAACAATCAAAGGTTGCGCACATGCAGTGTCTTTTATTTCTTCGGCGCTAGCAACAGTTCCCAAATATTCAAGATCCAAATCGATAGCGCTGGAGAATTCGGATAGCAAATTCTTTAGTTCTGCCGACTCTAACCAAGAGTTGAGCATCCCTGGAGTTTGTGAACCTTGACCAGGAGCGAGAAGTGCGAGCACGTGATAAATATATGGGATTACGAACGAGTAACTAGCCACACTTGAGCGCAGTGTGGCGCAACTTTTACCTTAGCTGCAGGCATTTCAATAATTGGGTGATGTGTATCTACTGGAGATGACGCATCGAAGATACGTCTAAAACTAGAGCCCCATTTTGAATCTGGCAAAGTAAATGCGGTCTCTTGCGTGGAGGAGTTAAGCAATAGCAAGAGACCACGATCAGGTCCTGCCTCAATCTGCACTGTCAGACTCCGCTTTTCACCATCAGCCCAATGTGCTTCTGTCATTTCATGCCCACCCAAACTAAACCAGGCAATATCTTTTCTTTGAGTTCCCAGATCAACTCGTCCAGTAAAAAATTCGGCAGCCACATCAGCTAAATATGTTTTGCGGATGCGCGTTAACTCTGCCACAGAATCACGTAGATCTTTCTGCTCATCCGTCAGCTGCCATGGATTGGCCCAACCACCCATAAAAGTTTCAGGAGAATCTGCGATATCAATCGACATATCGCGCGGCATTGAGTACGCATTATTTGAACCGGCTTGAGTTCTACCCAATTCATCGCCCATGTTGATCATAGGAACACCGGCCGATAACAACAGCGTTGTCATGATTGATTTTTTGAGGGAATGTCGAAGCGCGTTGATCTGGGAGTCATTTGTCGGACCTTCAAACCCAAGATTCCAGGAACGATTTTCATTGGCACCATCGCGGTTTTCCTCTAAATTCGCATCGTTACGTTTTTGGGAGTACATCACCAAGTCTGCCAAGGTAAAGCCGTCATGTGCTGTAACAAAGTTGATTGAGGAAGTCGGTCCCCGATAGAAGAAGACATCTGAAGAACCGCTGATGCCATCAGCAATATCTGAAACACCTTCGCCGTATCCACGCGCTAAATCGCCTAGCCAGAATTGTCGAACTGAGTCGCGATATCGATCATTCCATTCGCGCCAGGGATGTGGAAAGTCACCGAGGGAGTAACGGGAGATATCCCAGGGTTCAGCAATCATCTTAAAGTTTCGTAATACTGAGTCGGCTTCGATTGCTGACATCAGGGCTGAATCAAAAGCGGATGGTGTGGAATACAACGCAGTAGTTAGATCGAAGCGGAAGCCATCAACGCCGATTACTTCAACCCACCAGCGCAGAGAATCAATGATGTGGCGCACTCCATGAGGACTTGAAGCCCGTACGGTATTGCCACACCCGGTGACATCAATGTAATTTCCTTGACCGTCATGGCGATACCAAGAGTTGTTATCAATGCCTTTGAATGAGAAAGTCGGACCGCCCACACCGCCTTCAGCTGTGTGGTTGTAGACGACATCGAGGAAGAGTTCAATCCCATTTTCGTGTAATTGATCAACGGCCCATTGCAATTCTGTAACAGGATCATCGGTAGCGGCATATTCTGAATGTGGCGCTGAGAATGCAATCGCGTTATAACCCCAATGATTTTTGCGACCTCGTTCCCAGATTGTTGGCTCTGTTGCATAGGCATGAATAGGTAGAAGTTCCAGAGCTGTCACACCTAAATGTTTTAAGTGCGCAATCGTGCTGGGATGGCCGAGCGCTTTATAGGTGCCCCGTTCATGAGCAGGTATTTCCATATTTTTTGCGGTTAAGCCTTGTACGTGGGCTTCGTAGATAACTTCTTGAGTCCAGGAATAGATAGGACGGTGAATTTCGCGAGCGCGATAATCAGTAACTACCGAGAACGGTACAAATCCAGCGCTGTCGCGGTTATCGCGAATAGAAGTGTCACCCTCGCCACTGCCATCACTTGCAACATGTCCGTAGATTTCAGGAAGATACGCAACTGTCCCATCGAGTTTGTGTGCGTACGGATCGATCAGTAATTTGGCAGCGTTGAAGCGAGATCCATATTCAGGCGCCCAGGTTCCGTAGATGCGATATCCGTATCGCTGCCCGGCGCGAACTCCAGCGAGGTAGCCGTGCCAGATAGGCCCGTTGCGATGAGAGAGTGCGAAGCGAGTCTCTACTAACTTGCCATTGACTTCATTGAAGAGGCAGAGCTCAACGGCGGTTGCGGCCTGGCTCCAGATAGCGAAGTTACATCCGCCCTCGGTGAGAGTAGCGCCGAGGATGCGCGGGTCCGCTGGAAGCATTGGCTCATCATATAAACCAGTTCGGTGATACTGAGCAGAATCAGTGCAGGTAAAAGGTCAAAACTTCGCTTGAAGAACCACGGAGTTCCATTCTTGATCATCCACTTGATGGAATCTCGACGGCTGCGATTATTCTGGGTCGAATATCTCATCTGCCCTACATTGAAGCCCCTCAAGCGCAGCAGATGTCCAAAATTGTCGGCGATAAATTGATGTCCAAGTCTGCTGGGGTGCATGCGATCCACATGCCATTTATTGCGGTCATAGATATCGGGTAGGGATCTTGTCTCTAGTAGGACTGCACCGTATTGATAAGCAATTTTTCGAGTAGCTTGGTTGACAGCATCTACACGTCTGCGGCACACACGAGCAATCAATTTTGGCATTGGAACAATCTTTGTCGGATCGTGCAACTCCAATAGCATCACGGTTGCACCTGTATAAATAATCTCTTGCACAGTCTGACTCAGGTTCGATTCATAAACCTTTGGCGAAAATCTATTCCGGAGAAGATCATTTCCTCCCACAATTACAGCAACTAGGTCTGGATCATGAATAAGAATTTTTGGAAGTTGTTCAAATAGGACTTCAGCTGATTGCGCTCCCGGCCGAGCTGCATTGATGTAGATGAGTGGTTCAAGAAATGCTTGAGCCAAGTGATATCCCCACCCGAAATACTGCTTTGCACTATTTGAATCCCCAACACCAGATGCCGCACTATCACCGATGATTGCAAAGGTGAGCGGCCTCTCCATTTAAGCCACCTTCAATGGATTTAGGGGGTGAAGAGCATGTAGTTGCGAGATTGTTTGTGACCAGGGAAATTGTTCGGCCTGTGCACGGCAACGCATACGAATATCTGGATCTTGCGCAGATAGCACCAATAATTTTTGGATTGCATCTGCAAAACTCGCTCCGTTGTTATCGGCAGTCAAGCCAACTTGCTGACCATTTGGAGTGGTAAGAAATTCACCTACGGCACTGGTGTTAGAGGCAACTACGGGAGTTCCGCTAGCGAGCGATTCGAGTGCAGCAAGACAGAAAGTTTCGATAGGGCCAGGGGCGATAGTTATATCCGATGAGGCAATCATTTGCGCCAATAGATTCTTATTCGCAACATATCCCCAAAAGGTCACTGGTATATCGCGAGAGGATTCATAGAGTTTTTTGTGTAATGGTCCGCTTCCAATAAAGACTAGACGAGCGTTCACTCCACGATTGAGTAGTTCTCTCAGTGCATCCAGCGAGCGCTCAGGTTTCTTCTCAGGTGATAGTCGACCGCAATGAATTAACAAGACATCACCACCTTTGAGCATGGTGGCTCGAATTTCGGCGTTAAACCGAGCTGGAGAAAAAGTCGCTAGATCTACACCAAGTGGAATTTGGACTACGTTTGGAGTTCCAATTTCATTAAATTCAGAGGCGGCAAATTTGGTCGTCGTCACTACAAAATCAAATTTGGATGCTAACCGGGCATTGTGCCATCGCACAAACTTTTTCAATGAGAGCCCAAAGTAGTTTTTAATGAGACCTTTAAGAGTTTCGTGGCTAAAAACAATCGCTGGAATGTCTCTACGAGCAGCCCACCGCCCCAGAGATGAGAGTGTAAACCGATCAGAAACTTCCAGTCGATCGGGGTTGAGCGCTTGTAAAACAGTTTTCACCTGTCTCGTTGAGCGAATTACTCGATAACCACCGCTAAATGGGATTACCCAAGAAGGCAGAGTGATACACCCGCCGAATTCGCTTGATTCACGAGAAAATTTCTTACCTGGCACGACATAAATAAAATCGTGTCCTTCTCGTCTGTAGCCAAGACCTAAGTTGTGGAGAGTGGTCTTAATACCACCGGATTTAGGGCCATAGAAGTTGGCTACGTGAATAATCTTCATGCAACGAGTCCGCGTTCTTGTGAAACCTTTCTTATGGCATCTTTGTAGTGGTTCATTAGTTGGGCATTGATGTAATCCCAGGTGCGATGCTCCACCGATTTGCGGGCTGCAAGCTGCATCAGATCGAAAGAGCTATGACTACGAAGTGCCTCGACCGCCTCGAGCAACTCATGTGGATCACTAGTGTCGATGAGAAGTCCGGTAACACCGTGCTCAATGAGATCTACCGGTCCACCTGTATCTGGTCCGATTACAGGCACGCCGCTTGCCAGGGCTTCTTGAATACCTTGGCAGAATGTCTCGTGTTTTCCCGTATGCACAAAAATATCGAACGACGCCACATATCGTGCTAATTCAGTTCCCGATTGGTAGCCCACGAACCGAGCGCGAGGTAGCTCTCTCTTCATTTTTGCAGTGGCAGGACCTTCTCCAACGATGACTAACGCAATGTCATCCTGTTGATCAAGAATCTTCAGATCATCAATTCTTTTTTCGTTCGCGATACGCCCGACATATCCAACAATCAGTTGAGCTTTTCCTCCAAGAATATTTTGACGAAGAGATTCATCGCGACGCGTAGGTGAAAAATTGACAAGATCAACGCCACGTTTCCACAGACGCACATTCTTGACGCCATTATGTTCTAGGTCGCGACATGCCCACTTTGATGGTGCCAAGGTGATGTCAGTTGCCTGATGAATTCGCGAAATCCATTTTTTTAACGTTGTGTGAGCAATGGTGAGACCATAATGACGAGCAAATCCTGCAATGTCAGTTTGGTAAACCGAGACCGTAGGAATGCCAGCTCGTCGAGCGATTCGTGCAACATAATGTCCCAGAAAAATGGGCGAGGCAAGATGGATTACGTCAGGTGCAAATCCTTCAAGTAATGGTTCTAGGTATCTCTTTGGAACGCCCATAGGAATAAGTTTTTTCATAGAGATACTGGGAACATGTTTGATTTTGAAACCCAAATAATCAGCGGGCGCACCTTCGCTTTCAGGGGCGATGATGAGAACCTCATGTCCCTGCTCCTTGCAAAATTCCAGCAGACGGAGAACTGAATTGGTAACACCGTTGATCTGCGGCAAGAAAGCCTCTGTCACTATTGCGATGCGCATGGCGGCAGAGTGGATGCAGAGCACAACCGGGTAGAGAAGTGCAGGTGAAGTGTTATTGAATGGACGGTGAAGTATTGGTTGAGAGTTTCGCGTTGTGAAATAGGCTACCCGTCAGTAACATTCCCGCCATGAAGATTGCTG
>VFQS010001218.1_pt1 | contig 24253 bp, 26 predicted proteins | sample 3512361 | NCBI WGS metagenome assembly VFQS01 (sample SAMN10412375, study PRJNA504923) | tailings metagenome | isolation source: Relicate 1 Philex TSF3 active mining | place: Philippines
GTTTCCACATACAAAGAGTTTGGAAACATATGAATAAATAACATGCCCGTCCCTCAGAAGACGAACGTAGACCCCAATGCCGGAAAGATGGAGGCTGGAGGCAAGGGTAAATTCGCCACATTCCTTTCAACGACCGAGAGAGGTAAGAAAGACAAGAAGTTCACAGCGTCGACGAGTCTGCCCGATAAGACTCTCAACCCTTACCTTTACGAGGTTGCTGTGAAGGTCAATGAGACAGAGACATTCGATCCCAGAGAGATGTGGAAGGATTTCCTCACGCCCATCCAGAACCAGGGAGAGTGCGGAGCCTGCTATGCCTATGCTGCAACAGCAGCACTTGCGGATCGCTTTGCAATTCTTACCCTTGGCCAGATCAAGGTTGATCTCAACCCCCTTCAGGCAGCCGTGTGTATGCTTGTATCCAAGGATGCAGACAAGACAAGTCTTATGTCTCTTGATGACATGAAGGCTGTTTTTGAAAACTCCTCTAATCTCCAAAACTACATGGACAAGCAGGTCCAGGCAGCATGCGATGGAGATACTCTCTACAACACAGGAAGAAACCTCTACATCTTTGGCGCAGTTACCACAGACTGCGTTCCTCTTGAGGGTCTCTTTGATCCTTATAAGTCTCCTCCCAAGATGACAAGCTGTTTTGCAACTCAGGGAGACAAGCTTATGAAGTGTCATGACAAGTCTCCTGATAAGTTCAAGATAGCATACAGAGCCAAGCACTACAACTCTATCAATTTTGACGCCCAGGGAATGGAGAAAACGATTATGCAGGCCAAGATTGAGCTTTACAAGTATGGTTCTATTGTTTCCGGCTTCTTTGTCTTCCCCAGTTTCATGACCACCTATGATGGCAAGAGCGTCTACACGCCTACCAAGGCCGAGAGAGAGGCTGGAGCAGAGGGTGGTCACGCTATCCGTGTTATAGGATGGGGAGTTCAGGATGGCCAGGAATACTGGCTGTGTGCTAATAGCTGGTCCACTCAGTGGGGAGATAATGGATACTTCAAGCTGGCCATGAGAGACAAGGATCTCAAGCTCGAGGAGAACTTCCTCTGTCTGTATCCCGATTTCCATCAGGATATTGGATCGTATGATTTCTACAATCAGAAGGACTTCTTCGTTGAGAGTATTGATGACCGCATTGCCAAGTATCAGATGATGCCCAGTATTGATCCTTTCTATTTCGTCTTTGCGGATGATCTGGATGAGATTGCTGATAATGATCCCGAGGCCAAGAAGTATCTTGATGCTCCCAAGATCAAGTATTACAACCTGCCCAATTATCAGAAGTTCAAGGCCGGAGAGCCCAAGACCTGGCAGACCCTCCTTGGAGAGGAATACAAGCCTCCCGTCATGAGAGGAGGATTCAATGGTCTCCAGTCTAGTGCCATAGCAAGCAGTGCCGCCGGATCCGCCATCGCCTTGGTCGGTCTCGCTGCCGTCGCATACCTTGTATACAGAATACGCTCTACAACACCCACCGTAGGATACAGAAGATAAAATTGCTATTCACGCCTTAATCCATACTCATTCAAGACTATGGATTCGCTTGATGAATGGAAGAAGAACAGGGTATCTGAAGAGATTGATATATGCGATGTCAGAGTGGGAATGGATGTCTATGTGATATTCATGCCCTACAGCCAGAAGTATATAATGGATCCTGTATGGGGACGGGTTGTTCATGTGGACGGCCAAGATATAAAGGTTCGGGTGGAAGGGAAAACGGAAGATTTGCTCCGACCGGGATGCCATTTCTTCTGCATGAATCTAGGTTATGATTACACGATATATAGGCTTCTCTAGGATTCATAATAGGTATTATGAATTATGAAGTCGGAGAAACGGACGGGATAGGAGGGGCAACAACGGGAGCAGGGGCAACAACGGGAGGAGCGTATTGAATGGGAGGAGCTAGTACATAGGTAGGCTGAGGAGGGGGAGCTGTAAGGCGTTGTTCATATGCCTTGGCTATTTTTGCAATCTGTCGTTGGGTCTTTCCGATGTTGGACACCACACGGCTGTATATATAGACACCCAAGAATACAAGCCCTATTCCTCCTATTATCCACATACTCTTATTTGCAATAGTTGATTTGAGAGAAGCCCCAGGATCCGCAAAATCATTGTTATTACTGTCGGCGGTCTGGTTCTTTGAAGGCCTGCTTATGTTATAGGGTATGATAACGCGACCACTGAATGGCGTAGGATAGAATAGGGATTTCATGATGGGATGCTCTATTTTGAATTCACATTTCTTCACAACGAAGGAACTTATCTTTCCAAGTTGGTCGATCTTGAATATGATGGAGTAGACGGAATCGACGGTTTCCGAGCATTTTGTTGCAAGAACAAAGCAAAAATCTCCATAGTTTGCCCCTATGTTTGAAGTGAGAAGCTTGAAATCTGATACTCTGTTAGTGCCTGATGTATCCGCAACGTCCTGGATTGGGGTCCATGCCTTTGTTTGAGAGTTCCAGGTTATAAGACATTTTCTGAGACCTTTTCTGAAGTCTTGAAGACCACCGCATGAAAATTCTGTTCTTGATCCGCTTGCTTCTAGCACTAAAGCCATACGTCCCGTCTTTGTCTCTGCTATAGATATGATTTCCTGATAGCCAGTGGGGGGATTTGTGACCTTTTTATAGTCATATGGACCCGATGTTATATCGGCCGAAAGGATGTTATTTCCAATATCATCAAGGATACATCCATACATATAAGTGTCGTCATCTGAGCTTACATAGACTCCATTGCAATAACTGAAGTCACTATAAGAAGGAACTGTAGAAAACGCGCTAAAGTCCCATATCTCCCATATATCCATGTTTTGAAGAGTAGGTCTGATAATTCCGTATGACTTTCCGTCTTTGTAGAATCTTCCAACAGCGCCTATCCGTGTTCCCAGATCACACAGAGCCACTATATTTGGCCTATTTGCTCGCAAAAGAACAGAGGATGTAGCATACGTAACCTGTTTCCAAGTTCCAAATGAAAACGTCTTGGACGCAGATGACGTGTAATATATATCCTCGCTGTATGTGAGTATGACAATGAAGTCTTGAAGAGAGCCTATAATGGACTGAGAAGTTGTGAATATCATGCTCTTAACATTAGAGTACGATATGCCAGACGGAAGCGTTGAAATCTCCTTAAACTGGTCTCCTTCCAGTATGAATTTACCTTCTTCTGTTAGGTATATCACTCTATCTACTCCTGCGAGCGTGTAATTAACAAACTGAGGGATATTGAAAACTCCTGGCGTTGTAGATAGGTTCTCTGTGGTCTCCGTGAAGTTGATCATATCAAACGTCTCTATAAGATTAGGGCGATCATTAAGAGGCTTGTTAAGGTAGTTATACTGTCTATTTGCAAGGAACAAGAACTTGCTCATTTATTTAGTCTGGAATATCTAACTCATCAAGATTAATACCTCCCGTATACTTTATATACAAGGTGATTGCTATGACAACCAAAAGGATAACCAGTCCAATATCCGTAATAAGCTGAGTATACTCGGTCTGTTTCGTTATATATACCAGTTTGTTATTCGTCTGGTTGATTTGCAACTTGATATTCTCAGTCTGCTTCATCATCTGTTTGCTTTCCTGCATTCCATTATTGATGTAATCGTATGCTCCATTGTAGTATTCTTGGTAGCTCTTTTTGAGCTGTTTAACCTGTTCGCATATCTGCTTCTGCTGTTGAATGAGAGAGTCATGCTGAACCATTCCCATTATAGCTCCAATACCCATCTCAATAGCTAATTCCGCTACAATACTCATTTATTATAGCCTAAAAATCAGAGGTCGGGGGTTTGTATACAGGGATGGCCATTATGTATATGAATATCAATACTACAAATCCTATTGCAAAATAGGTCATTGAAATGTTCTTTTTAATGCTCGCGCTCTGCGCATAATCCGTAACTTTTTGAAGGGTCTTTGTAAGCTCTATTTGCTGTGTAAGTAGATCTTTTGTCTGGTCTATATTACACTTCATCATACTAAATCTGCAACCAGTAAATGATTCTTTCAACTCTGCATTCATTTCCTGTATCTTTTCGAGGTCAGATGTGTCAACCTCGGGTTGTGGTGGATAGAGACCCATAAGGGCTCCATTTGCCATGCTCTTGAAAAGCGCAGAACCTCCATCTCCCTTGATTTTACAAGAGTCTGTTCCACCCTGTCCGAGCTCGTTAAAGTCTATCATCTTGAATACACCCGGAGAAGGCGAAGACTTGATAGGCTTTGTCGTGTTTTTCTTAAGGGAAAGCAAAGGCGGACTATTCAATGTACATGTGCATGGGGTGCTCATTTCTTTTTAGTCTTTATTATAAACTGTAATCAATATGTCAACAGCACGAAAATTGGATGGACCGAGTGGCGTTTCCGGTTCAAAGTCAAAATGGCCGGATGCGTCTTCCGTAAGAAAACTTAAGACGGATTTTAATACTGGAGTTAATAACGCAGGAGGAGCAAGTGCTATCAAGAAACAGACAGATGCAGACAGTCTAAGAAAGACGCTTGATGATCCAAATATTGGAAATGTAGTTCAACAGCCCGCTAAGTCGGTTAACAACGCATTTGATTCAAACAAATCCGATGCAGACATGAAGGATCCCGATTACGAAGCCAAAAAGAAGAAGGATATGGAAGAGCTAGCAAAAGATCCTGATAACGCAAAGCCACAGACAGATGCTGGAAAAAGAATGAAGAAAGACTACGATGATGCTAGCCCCGAGAAGAAGAGCAGTATGAAGGAAAATTTTGAGATGGCGGCTAAATTCGGAACAGGAGCACTTGCACTATCTGCCTTCATTTATTTCTGTATAAGGAAAGCCAAGGAGGATAGCGGATGCTACATTGTTAAAGCCAATGGAGATAAAGTCAAAGCGTGCACTCAAGCTGATTGCTCTATTGGAACATCATGCGGAGTATCCGGAGGGGCTCCTAACTCAGAGGGAAAATGTTGCCCAACACAGTCTGGCAAATGCAGTCCAACCGACACATGCCAATGCGTAGAGGTGACTCCTGGAGACGTTGCTATGAATACAGCCAATAGGATTGTAGACAATGCATTCAAGCTTGCGGATATGGGACTCGATGGTCTTTTCAATATTGGAAAAATCATTGATATGCTCCTTCAGAACCTCCCTCTCTTCCTCATAGCCGTAGGAATCATCTTTGTAGCCCCTAAAATATTTGCATTCTACAGAACCATAGTTCCAGCCACCCCACAGGTAACCGTTTCCGCTCCCCAATACATACCTCAACCTCAATATATATACGCTCCCCCTTCCCCTGTTCAAATGCCCATGGCGCCTCCCAAATAACCGTATATCCTATTTCAAATACTATTCCTTATTTGAAAATCCATAGTAATAAATGAGTCAAGGAGTACCACCAGTTACCCCTGATATATCAGCCCTCATTCAAATGCAAGAACAGGCCAAAAAATCGGCCACTTTTAATATGGTCGTTCTCGTCATTCTCATCGTAGCTTTCCTTGCAGGCGGATATACAGTATACAAAAACCTTACAGCACCGCCTGCGATTAAGAGCAGTCCATCTACTTCAACAGGAAAAGGAAGTGAATCTATACAAGGGCCCGGTGCTATAACATGCGAGGAGCCAGGAACACAACTTGTTCAATACGATGGCAAGTATATGTGCGGTCCTATATGCACGGGAAATCAAAAACTTACAATGACAGGCCCTACGGGAGCAACCCAACTTACTTGTGTGTGCCCATCAACAGGATTTATTACTTCTGAATTCTGTGGAGGATGCATACCTGAGAACTGTGCTACAGGATACCATATATGCCCTTCGAAGGGTATATGTGCTTGCACCATATCCGCTTCTGGATCTTGCAGGACATATATTGACGATGTTGATGGATCAATACTCGCAGGGTCAAAGGTAACAGACCCTGAATGCTCTGCAACATGTGTAGACGCTGTTAATTATCTGAAGACAGTAGACGCACTTAAGATTCTCCCCCAGATGGATGAGGCATGCAAAAAAGCAGACTGCTTCTACGATAGACAGAATCCTGACTCTATGGTTGAGTGTTCTCAGCCTGGATCCAAGTTTGATGGATTTAACATAGATTCCGGAACATGCTATAAGAGAATCAATTGCAATCTAAGACCCGATCAAAGAGCAATCTCCATGTATGGACCGAAAACCATTTCCAACTTCTCAGCCGAGTGCCTTACAATGAAGACTACGCCTAATGGCTTCTGTCTTCCCTTAAATACAGAAGATATCAAAAACAAGTGTCTCAATGACACTGATGGATGCCCTATTGGTTATGAAATAATTCAAGGAACAAATGCATGCACCAAGATCGATCCAACATCCAGTCTTCCTAATAACGTGCCAGCGGGAACTCCTGGTTGCAGGCCTCCCGGAGCTACAAGATACTGGGATGGAATATCATGCCTTGGAACGGTTGCTTATGACCTTCTTCTTAACATATACCAATGTCAGACTACATGGGGAGTTCTTTCAACAGGAAAGATTAACGCATTCACCCAGTTTGGCGCATATATAGCTGTGCCTTCTTCAAGAATAATGGGTGTAGAGCGCTTTGTCTTCCAGATAGCCGGATTCGAGTGCTCCATGACAACTGCATCCAAATCAATCATAGTAAATGGAAACAGAAGTGCAATGACTCTGAATCCCATTTCTGCAAATAAGAACGTAGACTTTGCCAGATTTACACAGTCAGGTCTCAACAGAAACGACTATGAGTTCTACAACGTACAGGGAATTTTTGGCACACTAAGAACGGGATCCCTTTTCCCTACACAGGATAGAGCTACCTGGAATACAGGAAGCACCCCTCAAATCCCATACAGATTCACCGTTGGCCTCCTAATTCAGGGAGCTGATGGAAAGTATGTTCTCAACTCTCTCACTGAAGAGAGCAGACGTTCTTCCTCCGAGTCTGATCTTATTGGACAACTTCAAAACGTATCAATGTCCCAGTTCATCATTAGAACACCCGGAGGTCTTCCCACTCCTCCAACTCTCAACGGAGATATTGCCAAGCAGGTATTCATTCAAAACACATCAGATGTTAGCACCACAAACAAGATTCTTTCCCTCACAGTAGCATCATCTACAAACACTCAGAATACTCTCAGTGTATCCGCTCCTATCCAAAATCCTATTAGCTTCGTTTCTCAGGGAGAGGATCAGCCCTACTGCATTGCAGGATGTCTTCCAGACTACTGCCCTGGAATCCTCGACGTTACATCTCCCGATAACATCAGAGTATCTAATCAGCTCGTCCTATTTGCTATCAACATAGATCTCGCCAATACAGCGTTCCCCTTAAACACAAATGGAACAACCAAGACAATTTCGGAAAAGGAAGAGTCTTCCTATATATACATCGTAAGAACTCCTCTCGAATCAACAAGCACAGTGCCCTGGTCAACCCTCATCAACCAGCCCGGATTCTATATCGTAGATAACATGAATCAGAAGTATAAGCTATCATCCATTGTATCTACTGGGTCAGGACCAGATAAACACTATGTTCTTTCAGACTACGTAGAAGCAGGTAAGAACTACAGGTACGACATAGGATACTATTGGGGTAGCTCGAACTACAAGACATCTCTCGACGAGGGCAAGGCAAGCTCCCTACGCACATTCATGGTCTTCGCTCCTCCCTACACACGCGACTCATGCTGGGCAATTCCCTACAACGGAAACCAAAACCTTCCTCCTCATATGATCATCGGTCCTGGAAATTCATGCGTATACCCCGGATTCGTCAATACAACCATCGGATATGGCTCAAATGCTCCTTTTGATGTAAACGCAAATATATACTCTCCCACAGGACCTACAAGGTTCTCCAATATAAATCCAAAGAACGTAAAGCTCTGGTCAGGATCAACGTATTATGGAATGACAGGAGTTCCTGTTGATATCAAGATATCGGACGTTGATATCAACGAGGCGGAAGCAAGAATTCTCAATCCTCCAGGAGATTCTCTTACATGGAATGCAACTTCGCCAAATTGGTTTACAGGAATCACAGGTAGTGTAAAGATTATAGTAGAAGACGGTGTTGTTTCAGACAGAGACTACACCGTAGGATACTCCGCCGAAGAATACAAGAATCGCCTTAGAGATATGGACGCTTTCGGTCGCAGAAACATCCCAGGATATGTTCCTCTCAATACAGATGTTCAAAATTTTGCAAGAGGCCCTACTGGAATACTTGCCAATCCCGGATTCTACGACTTTGACACAAATCAATTCATAAATGGCGATGCAGGCAAAAACGTATTAGCTCAAGGATATACTCCACACACTAACATGGATAGAGATATCAATACAAAGGTAACTTCCGTCCTTAAAGCTACCAATGCATCCAGATTCCCTTCATCTACTTACTACAACTATGTATCTCCTCTCAAGGATACTGTTGAACAGTCTGGAAGAAAGAAGGTCTTCTCTGCTGACTATAAGTATATAGCTACTCCATCAAATCAGAGACCCATTGACGTCAGCTTGCAAACATCTACAAACGTTAAAGACATTGCTTATAATCAAGCCACTGGATGCCTCGGTAAGCCACTCATTCTTTGCAACAGAGGAACAAGCCTTCTTTCCGGAAAATGCTCATGCCAAGGAACCGCATCAGAACCTGGTCGCTGTGATACAACGTCAACAGAAAGAGTCAAAAACACTCCTATTACAATATAATTTCCTATCACATTTCATCATAGGAAATCTTGTCTTTACTCCTCATCCACAAACTCATCCTCCTCCGCTCCCTCATCCTCCGAATACTCCTCTCCCATATCCTCCTCATTCAGTTCCTCCTCCACCTCCTCTACCTTCACATGCTTCAGTCCCTTCTTATGAACATCCAGATTCTCAGGTAGCCTGTAATTGAACTTGAACTGCTTGCACACCTCAATATCCTCGTCCGTCAGATCCAGAATCTCACCTCCAGGATCCTGCTTTCCAATCACAATCTTATCGTCCTTATCAAACACAAGCTTCGTCTCTGTATGCTCAAAGTTGCCAAACTTGTTCCTCGCCAACTTATGAAGAGGAGCACTGGCCAGTAGCTTCTTCACCACAGGAGGCTGAACAGGAACCGTCTTCTTCGTAGTGGACTTCATTCCACTCAGAAGACCTCCCTTATTCAAAAGGCTCTTCACAGGAGTCGGCTTCCTCTCAACCTCCTCCTCCTTCTCCTCTACAACAGGAGGATGCTCCTTCTTGTAATCAATAAGACGAGACATCAGCTCATCCACCTTTCCAGTACACTTCAGACCATACTTCTTGCACCAGGCAGTAAGCTGAGTCTTATTCGCACTAATCATAGCACTCTGACTCTCCTCAAATGGAATGTTAATCTCCTCCTTCTCCTTCTTGGAGGGAGACTTCTTGGGACTCTTCTTAGGACTCTTGGAAACATTTTCCTCAATAGGTTCCTCCACTTCCTCCTTCTTGGGAGTCTTCTTCTCTACCTTCTTCTTCTCCTCCTTGATCTCCTTCACATCCTCCGAAGAGGAAAGGAGAGCGTCAAGAGAAGCCTCATATTTGGACATAAGATCCTTGGTCATAGTGTTAATATAAGTCTGGAACTCCTTCATCATCTTAGCCTTGATCTCCATTGTTTGCTTGTTGTTACATAGATAGCAACAAGTGTCTAGATTCGTTTTTATGGCTTCCAATAAATGCGACAGCTTATATTATTCCTTGCTACGGCTGCCATGGTATACCTCGCCTCCTCCTCAAAGACCAGGAGCACCATAGATGCCGTCTCCGGACAGGACATCTCAAAGAGTACCTTTGTTCTCATTATGGCCGTAACCGCCGGTCTCATCGTCGTCGCCATCGACTCCTACGTTCCCCGCGAGGAGGACGACATCATCGAAGACTTCATGGGTCCCGTAAAGAGATACACTACCAATCCCGTCAACCAGTATGTCTCCGTCGATGACTCCGACAAGACCAAGGACTTCTCCATCCCCATCACCGCCCAACAGGACCAGCCCGGCCAGTTCGACCCCGCTATGACCAAATACTTCATCGGTCGCAACCAGGGTCTCATCCACAAATACTCGGCCGCCCGCGAAGCACCCGAGAACTGCATCAAGGCCAAACAGGGACTCCTCGAGACCCCCGCAGAGGTCGTCTTCGGCGGTAAGCCCCTCTCCTTCTACCAAAAGCTCTCCGTCAACGCCGGTATGCCCCTCTACAAGGGAGTACAATGGAAGTAAACCTTATTCCACCATATTCCATACTCTAAACATATGGAATCAACAAAACTTTGTATTCAGACTCTGAACAACACCCCCGGCAAGACTCAGGTAAAGAACAGCAGACATCATACGAGAATCTATCTTTCCCATTCCAACACCTATACACATCAACACCAGGAAGAACGACAGCCAAAAGTCCCACTTCTTACTCCACCACTGCTTTCCAGTCTCAAGATCAGGATACAAATGAGTCATCGTCATAATACCAAATACACCCACTATGAAGGGCATATACTTGTAATCTCTGTATAGGTACACAAGATAGTAGAGGATGAAACGCACTGGAATACACACCATGTAGAACAGGTTTTGTCTTACCTCAGGGGTCGGATCAACCCACGTTTTCAGCATCTTTGTAAAGTTGGGATCGTCATTTGGACACGCCATTTATTCTCTCCGCTACATTCCATATTCATATATGGAATCAATTATCATCTTCTGAAGAATATTCATCGGACGAGGATGAGGATGAATGATCGTCCATGGCGTTAGTAGCAACCCTGCAAGCATAGGATATCCAATCACACCTATCCTGGAGCTTCTTCATCGAGTTGTATTTCTTTACATCGAGAGGAGGAATACGAAGCTCATACTTCCTCTTCCTCATATGGTCTATGACAATAACTCTATTGTTCTCATCGAGGTCATAGTCATCCTGATATTTGAAGTAGATCAGACGAGCCATGTCCTCAATATCGCGCAGAGCTAGCTTGCGCTTCTGACGCTCCTTGTCCTTCATACGAGCCTTGACCACATCATAGAGGAGTCCTTCGCTTGCTCTGGCCATACCTAGAAGGCCTATGTAGAGCTTCTCATAGTCTATCTTTGCCTGGGCATACTTGGCTATTGAATTGATAATATCATACATCCGATGCCTAAACTTCCTCAGAGCCTCCTTCTCGTCTCCATGAATGTATTCCTCCTTTGTATCGGCAACACTTTCTACCGCTCCCTTGAAAATATACAGAAGGAAGTAGGTCGATCCAATCTCCTTTTCAAGACGGATAAATTCATTTCTGACAAGGATGAAAGAATGGTAGATCTCAGGAACATTCCTAGGACGAAGAGGAAGAGTAATCAGATACTGAAGGATGTCAACCGCAAAATGACCGCACTCATCAAAGAACCTGCTCTTCTTGCCATCCTCGTCGATGAGGGATAGAAGGTAGTCGGAGGCGGACATATCCTTCTCTGTATTGTCCCAGCCAGATGATAGATCAATGTCCAGACCCCTAAGGAGAGACTTGCAATCCTTCCTAAACATCTTATGCAGACGATGACCCCTATTGGCATCCATCTCCCACGAGACAGTAGAAAGGAACAGCTTGCTATCTCCGCAGTCATCATAACACGAACTCATGAAACCCACATTCGTGTGCGCCAGAGCTCCATACAGAGGCTTGCCCTCCAGACCCTCCGAATAGCTAAACCCAAAATCTATAATAATAGGCATAAATCCATACGAAGGAACCACATATGTATCGCCATTTTCCATGATATATGCAAATACAACATTGGGATCAATCTCCTGAATAAGGATGTTGTTCGAATGAAGATCATAATGAGTTAGCTTCACATCGTCCTGAGCCATCTTCATAGCAAACATAACCTGTTTCATGATACTAAAGTTCACCTCGTCCTCAACCTTGGAATTGGTTATGTATCTACAGAACTTGCGGGCATCTTCAATATACTCCATAACAAGAACATCAACCTCTATGCCAGTCTTTCCTTCGTCTATCTTGAAAGGATTGTCACAGGATCTGAAAGAAGGATTCACCAGACCCTTGAACAGGCCATAGCTCTTGCAGAAATAGTCACAATAGCTTCCAGTTTTTTCTAAATCCTTCATTATCTCATGCTCCTGACGACACGTGTAGTTGAAATACTGGCTTATCTTGAACACATACTTGGTGTTCTTATCATCATGGGGTGATATGATGCCTAGTATACCTTGCTTTCCACAGCGCGGGAGCATACTGCGAAGAAAAAAACTTTCTACAGTTCCATCAGAACGCGTAAGACGTATGTCCATTCTTATTTGATTTTGTTGATGGATTTGTTAAATACCCTTTTAGATTTTTTTTTGCTATTCGCATATAAATAAAATGCCCGCTCGCTCTCGTTCTCGTCGCGTTAAGAATGCAATCAAGAAGGCCGTGGACATGGCCAGGAAGTCTAGCAAGAAGTCCCGCCGTCCCCGTCGCTCCGCCTCCAAGTCCGCCAGAAAGTCTGTCAGAAAGTCCCGTCGCGCCAATGCTTACAATCAGTTTGTCAAGGAGCAGATGAAGGTTGATGAGATTAAGGCTCTCCCCCACAGGAAGCGTATGGCTGCCATTGCCAAGCTCTGGAAGAAGTCTGGTGGTAAATCTGGTAAGAAGTCTGCCAAGAAGTCCTCCTCTCGTCGTCGTGCTGGCGCCAAGAAGTCTGCTTCCCGTCGCAAGTCCGTTAAGAAGTCTTCCTCTCGTCGTCGTGCTGGCGCCAAGAAGTCCGCTTCCCGCCGTAAGTCCGTTAAGAAGTCTTCCTCTCGTCGTCGTGCTGGCGCCAAGAAGTCTGCTTCCCGTCGCAAGTCTGTTAAGAAGTCTTCTTCTCGTCGTGCTGGCGCCAAGAAGTCTGCTTCCCGTCGCAAGTCCGTTAAGAAGTCTTCTTCCCGCCGTAAGTCTACCAAGAAGTCTGCCAAGAAGTCCTCCTCTCGTCGTCGTGCTGGCGCCAAGAAGTCCGCTTCCCGCCGTAAGTCTACCAAGAAGGCTGCCAAGAAGTCCGCTTCCCGTCGCAAGTCCACCAAGAAGTCTGTCAAGAAGTAAATAAGAACTAAATTTCCATTAACCTAATATCAATGGAAATATCAATTGGTCATCCTTCCATAAGCCCTATATACATCCTCCACCAGCTCATCCGTCGTCTTTGTTCCATCCAGTTCGAGCACCATAGAAGGATCCAGCGACTTCATCCATGTCTCATGGAGATCATGAATCTTCTGCAGGTATTCCCTCTCAATCTGGGTTTCGCTCTCCCTTCCCCTCTGCTGGATGCGCTGGACACACACATCAACCGGAGTCTTGAGGTAGATATACATATTGGGAGCGTCCTCCGCGCCAACAAGCTTGTGATACTCATTGTATACATTCACCTCGACCTCATTCATCATACCCTCATCGATCAGCATCTTGGCAAAGACATGCTTGTCTCCCATAATGCTCCTATCGATAAGATTGATCACTCCGTGCTTCTTGTAGTCCCTATGCGCGATAATACGCGCAATAAGAACAAAATTCTGAAGAATAGACGCCCACCTCTGCCTGTCCTCATAATACGCCTTGAGGATGCCTGTGTTCACAAGGGCATCAACAGGCTCGGGAATAAGGTTGAAGAGCTCGGGATACTTCTTATGAAGAGCCTTGCCCAGAGTGGACTTGCCACCGCCAATATTTCCCTCGATACTCAGATTCATAATACGACCAGCAGACATTTCTTACTATATCTACTCTGCCTCTAAATACTATCAGTTTTAACTCTAAAAATGAATTGTCGAGCTTAATTCCGTTTCTAGTCAAATGGCCTTCTCAGAAGACTTGAAGGAGATTATTATTAATTTTTGTTTCTTCCTTATTATCGTTGTTTTCTTTGCCTTTGTAGAGAGTATCGTCGGGGATAGCTTGTGGATTATAACATGCGAGGGCATTGAGTGCTTGATCTAAGTAGGATTTCCAAAATATGTATTTTGGAATAAATGAACTATGCTATACTCTTTGGTATCATTATGGTTATTCTTACCATCTATGTCCTCAACGTGAAGGAGACTTTTAGCGGTATTGTCAACCCCATCACCATCTGCAACAACAAGTGCGAGGCCTGCAAGACCAATCCCTCCGATACCGCCTCCTGCGAGGCATGCGCCAAGTGCAAGAAGTAATTAGACCTTCTCCGTGAGCTTTATAATCCTTGATGTCTTCTCCTGGACAGACTCTTGGGTATGCATCTCCACACACGTGCTCCTATTCACTCCATCAACATCCTCGCACAGATGTCTTCCCTTCTCAACAAGCTGAGGATCTATAACAACCAGCCTCTTCATAGGATCTCTTCTGGGATCCTCTGCTGGCTTGATTGGTTCGCAGTATACCATGTATCCAGGGCAGTTTGAGTCCATAATATCCTTTACGTTTTGAGGGAGAGATTCCATGTTCTTAATGATGAGGATCCAGTCTTTTGCGCATTTGGAGAGTGTCTCTACAAAGCGAGGTGTAAGGAAGGAAGGCTCCATATAGAAGAGAGTGGGAACGCCAGAGTTGACGTCTGAGCACACTTCAGAAAGAGGTATGTCATTCCATATCTCTATGTTTCCAACCATCTTCTTTACAGGCTTTGTGCAGTTACTGCATTCGCCATGGGTTGCATTCACAACCCTCTTGATCTTCTGAGAAAACCAAACATGGGTCAGAGGAATACCTCGCTCATAAATGACCACCGTATCAGGAGTGTAAAGGTCCACAAGACGTCTGCACTCTACTTCTGTCCATATATCGCCATCAAATGGTCCTGATACAATCTTCTTCATTTATTGACTCTCTTCCATCTTTAAGCTTTTTCAATATCAGACTATATTGAAAGCGATATACTTAAATTTGAGGGGGAGTCATCACAATGTCGCTCGTTCCAAACCTCCACCTGGGATAGGGTGTGGCGCTAGGATCCTGACTCTCCTTTCCAACTGCGAGAAGACAGACAGGCTGAAGATTCTCAGGGATATTGAGGATGCGCTTATACTCAACTGGAGTGAATCCCTCCATAGGGCATGAAGCAATACGCTTCTCGGCGCATGCAGCCAGGCCGAATCCAAGAGCAATGTATGCCTGACGAGCAGACCAATCAAGACCGTTGAACTGGCTCAGATATCCAGTAAGCATTCCAACCATCTCTCCCGAAACACCAGTCTTCTCCGCCCACTCGCCAACCCTCTCCAGAGGATTGTTGTAAGCCATAAAGACAATAAGGTAGTCGCACTCGACGATCTGGGGCTGGTTGTAAGAGATGGGCTGAAGCTTCCTCTTCAGATCATGATCCTCAATAACCATGATCTTGAAAGGCTGGACTCCATAGCACGAGGGCGCATTCATAATGGCATCAATAACAGGATTGACATCAACCCTATCTCCCTCAACACCAAAATGCTTCACAGCACGCCTCCATCGAAGATTATCAAGAAAAGTAGACATTTCTTAACTGCATTCACCCCTTTATATCCCTCGTCTCAAATTTCATAAAAATACATAAACAAAGCATCTCGCGAAGCATTAATATTAAGTAATTTTAAATAAAATTTTGCAATTCTCAGTTTAAATTCCAACTGAGAAATAACATAGGTTTAAAGGTATGCACATGCGTTAATAAAATGCCTGCTACCGTTGAGAAGAAGTCTACTACCCGCAAGTCTAAGGAGGAGTCTACTCCTGCCCCCGCCCCTGTTGTCGAGGAGGTTAAGAAGTCCAGCAAGAAGTCTGAGAAGACTGCCCCTGCTGTTGCCCCCGCCCCTGTTGCTGAGGTCGCCCCTGCCAAGGAGAAGAAGTCCCGCAAGGCCAAGGAGGAGCCCGTTGCTGAGGCCCCCGCTGTTGAGGCTGTCGCCGAGTCTGCCGAGGAGTCCACCAAGGGCAAGCGCCGTGTTGTCACCAAGGAGACCGTTCAGCAGGATTTTGATTCTCTTGAGGCCCTTGTTCAGAATGCCATCACCACCCTCTCCGCTGAGGGTAAGCCCAAGTTCAATGCTCTCCGTTTCGCCCGCTCTGTTGCCAAGAACCTCAAGGCTCTTCGCGCTGATGTCAACCGTGTCGCCAAGGTCAAGCGCACCGACAAGGCCCGCCCTGCCAACTCTGGTTTCATGAAGCCCGTTAAGATCTCCAAGGATCTCGCCAAGTTCACCGGCTGGGATGATGCTCAGCTCCGCTCTCGTGTCGATGTCACCAAATACATCTGCTCTTACATCAAGGAGCACAACCTCCAGGACACCCAGGATCGCCGTAAGATCATCCCCGACAACAAGCTCACCTCTCTCCTTGGCTACGACCGCAAGAAGGAGGGCAAGGATCTCACCTACTACTACCTCCAGACCAAGCTCCAGCCCCATTTCTCCGCTCCCCAGTAAACACATAAAATCCCCATAAAAATATCCATATCACAAGCTATGGATATAATAAAATGTCTTCAAAGAATACAGAATTTGTCCTTTCGATGCCAAGATCTATATTCATTCTCTATCTGATCATAGCAGGAAGCTTCCTCGGAGGACTTCTCGGATGCAAGACTCAGAATATGATGATCAACAATATGGCCGTAAAGCATCTTATGGGTGTAATGACCATGTTCTTCTTCATCGTCATGATCGATTCCGACTCCAAGGTAGAAAGAGATCCCGCAACCCAGCTTTTCTACTCCCTCATCCTCTATTTCATGTTCATTCTGACCACCCGTATGGACCACAGATTCTGGGTCGCCTTCATCATATCTCTGTTCCTCATCTACATCCTTTACACCTACAGGAACAATAGCGATTCCGAGGAGGAGAAGGAGAGATACACAAAGCACCAGATGACACTCACCTATATATCTGCATTCATAGTCCTCATAGGATTTGCAATCTACCTCAACGAGAAGAGAACCGAATATGGAGACAATTTCTCCTTCTCTACGTTCATCCTCGGCAAACCCGAATGCGATAGCTTGAAAAAGTAGGAAATGGATATAATAAAATGTCAAGCAAGAACGAAGTTCTTCTATCTCTTCCCAAGACTATATTCCTCATCTATCTGATCATATCAGGAAACTTCCTTGCTGGTCTATTTGGATGCAACACCCAGGCCGCCTTTTCAAACAATATGGCTCTCAAACACCTCCTCGGGTTCATGACCATGTTCTTCTTCATTGTAGTAGTAGACAGTGATTCTAAGTGGAGCGATAATCCTAAAACTCAGCTTCTCTACACCCTTCTTTTCTATTCCATCTTTGTTATTACTACACGCATGGACTACAAGTGGTGGATCGCATTTGTTCTCTGCCTTTCCCTCATGTATATCCTTCAGGTATACAAGGATCATAAGGATACAACAGATGAAGAGAAGGAGAAATACGAGACATATCAGCTATACCTCATCTACCTATCTGCAATTATCGTCTTCCTCGGATTCTTCATATATCTAGGAAGGAAGAAGGCAGAGTATAAGAACAGCTTTGATTTCGTCACATTCATGGTAGGAAAGCCCGTCTGCAAGTTCGATGGAGAGCCCACAAAGATGAATGATCTACAGGCTATAGGAAAGATATTTGGCTAACTTATCCATATCATCATATGGATATAAAAGCTTGTTATTGAGTCATAAAATGAGCTTTAAATATGCCATGGTGGATGATGAATCCGACTCTCTTATACTTGAGAAGGAAGTCAAGTTCACTGCAGGAAGTTCCCGAATGGCCGAGCTTCAGGCTCTTCTTGAAAAGGAGAGACAGGATATGGAGTATGAGGATAGGGTTCATGCTCCTGTGGAGAAGAATACAATCCTCATCGAGGACTGGGATTCTATGGATATGGAGGAGGAGCCTGACGAGACCAGACAGACCATAGAGACTGTATTCAATCCAGATATCGAAGACAAAGATAGACTCTTTGCTCTGAACAGACTCTTCCGTATGGACTCTGACGATGGAAATATGACCATGTCGATCATCAATCATACCCTGGCTACGCACCCCGGGGGTCACATCCTGAAGACTGTTTTGGAGACTATATCGCAAACCAATTTTCCCGTAGAAAACTCTTTCAGAATCATCCACATGCTCTTCCTTTCATATCCTTCTCGTCGCTCTGAAATTCTTGACGCTATGGAAGCACTCATATCATCCAGACTCTCTACTCCCCTAAGAGCAAACCTCATCTACTATCTCATAATGAACCAATCCCATATTACAAGGGGTCTCGACAAGGCAAGAGATCTGGTGCTTGATACATCCATCGATATATCATTCAGACTCAAATTCCTCCTCACCCTAGATACCATACGCATTCCCAATATGAACAGCTTTAGCATGGACAGAGACCTATATATGACCTGGAGTAAGGATCTTCTCATGACCTTTGTGAGGTCCCCCTACATCCAGACATCCCATCGGGTCATTGTGAGCAACATCCTACTTGGTAAGTATGATCTCCAGAAGGATGAATCCGATATCATTCTCAACTTCCTTATGGGCATAGGAAGGGATACTCACGAGGATTACAATACAAGGGCGGATGCTCTTGATATCGTGGTGTATACGGCAAGAAGGAACAACAACACCCAGATGTATATCCAGGCCAATGCCGAACTCCAGGCTCTGGGTATCGGACGAGGTGGTCAGAGTGGCATCTATGGAAACGCCCAGAATGTTCACGAAAAGAGCATCACCCAGAGTGCTCTCAAGGTTCTGGATTACATAGAGTCCAAGATGGAAAAGATAAATGTGGAGGAGTTTGATACTGTAAGAGACAGAATCATGGACCATGTGTGGAGCCAGAAGCCTGCCAAACCATCCGTGGAGAGCAAGGAGGATCCAGTCTATATTGAATACAGAAAGGCAAAGAAGGAGTATAGACAGAAGTGCGATGCCATATCATATTCCATTACGCGTATATCCCTTGACTTTGCAGTGTATGGAATGAGAAACAGGACTCTGATGGATATCCTGTGTATGATGTGGGCTTATATATGCCAGCATGAGCATAAGGATGAGCTTGTGAAGAGGCTGGAGGAGGAGCTGGTGGATGCATCCGGCCTGTGTAGCACGGGACATGCTTTCAGGCTTTTGAATATCATTAGTGGATATGATGAGGTATCCATAGGAATATCTATTGAGGATGAGTTCCTTGCAAAGGTTCACAAGATGCTGAATGAGTATATCATGTCTTTGAAGGATGAGAGGATCGACTCGGTCCTGTCAGAGATGACTGAGAAGGGCGGATCGCTCATAGCAAGGGATGAGTATAGAAGGTTTGTGTCGAATGCACTGACCAATCTGGAGCCTAAGATATGGGACGAGTTTTCGGATAGACTGGACCATACAGACTTTAGCATATACATGAGGAAGGCTCTCATGAAGTATGACGATGAGGATTTTTAATTCCAAAATACATGCTTTGGAATTAGATATAGAATGCAAAAGAGTGTCTCTTACTCTTCCTTCCCTTTGAAGGCATAGACTGGGCTATGTTCATGGAGGGGGCGAGCACGGGGCTCTTATTGAGAGATAGGAGATGGTCATTACTGGATCCAACAGCTTTTACCATAATTACAGATCCTACTATCATGGCAAGTATGAACATGGAAAGCACGGCTATGTTAATGTAGTTAATAACCTTCATTGTGGTCCTTGCCGAGTCCTCTGAACATCCACACTTTGAGTCTTCTAGCTCCTTCACATACATAAACGTAATTACTATATAGACCAGGCTGAGAATTCCAGTGATACCTCTCACTACATTCTCAATCTTAGCTTTCCTTCCAAGAAGGACGAGGAAGGGGTTTAGAAGGATTACGAAAATCATCACTTGGATGAATCTGTGCTTCCATCCAAGAGCGCATTTGCAGTTAGTCTTCTCCAGCTTGAACATGTAGACCAGTATCCATATAGACAAAGCATACATAGTCAGAGCCAAAAGGATCACTATCATTGCTGATACAGCCAAGCCTCTCGAAGACATGGCCATCTTAAAATCAATGATATCGCTATCAAGAACCATTTTATATGATACAAATACATTCAACTCCAAATAGAAATTTGGAGTTACTCTTCTCTCTTGTAATACTTGGTAAGGAAGGTATGAAGTATACATACCAGCTTGGGTGGCAGATTGCTCAACTCCACCTTCAGTCCCTTCTTGAGATACTTGGATCCATAAGGAGGATCAGCACTCGTATCTGGGTTCTCGGTCATCTGGTATTTCCTCATTATGGCATAGACTATATCCGTGGTCATAGAGTCCACGCCTTTCATAATCTCTTGAATTTCGCTAATAAAATGAGCCTCTGGAACTTCCGTCGTTAGGTTGTTCTCAACTGTCGTGTAGATAAGCAGTTCCTCCTTCATTTACATATAGATCGCAAATCGTTTATCCCGTAATTATAAACCCAAAATGAAGGTATGAATAGCTATGTTTTAGCATTTTTGAACGCTATATATGTTTCGCGACATCCTATTTCCATACATACTGTAGTGTGGAAATGTCTTTGTGTTTTAGGATGGATCTCGAAAGCTCCATAAGGACTACCCTTTCGGGTATCCTCCGTGTCTATATGACTTTACTTTTTGGGGGTATTGCTGTATGAAGATACCGGCTATCTCCGTGTGCGTTAAGCATTTAGTGTTGCTGTGTGATGCCACCGACTGGCATCTCAACACCTTCTACTATTACCAGCTATATTTTTAGACTGATATTACATCATTATAAGCTTAAATATACGTATAGGAACTATAAAAAATGACCCTTCGTCCTCATAATGCACCTTATATAACTGAAGACGATGTTCCAGTTGCTTCTAATATTCAATTCAATATGGCTCCTGATAATATCACTTTGAATCCTAAAGTTGACTACAATACAGCTGAATCGTCCTTTAAGGTTTTAACCGACTTTGATGAAAACCAACCATTTGAGACCATTGATTATCTCAATCTTTTCAGTGAACTTTACAGGGTCGTTTTCTATAAAGATTATAAGAAGAATGATAACTATTTAATGGATTCCCTTTTGGCGTTTGGTCGTGACCCCAAGATTTACAGGTCAGACTTTACAATCAAATGTGAGGTTTTTACGCAGAGCTCGAGCAGAGACGGAATTAATATCAAGAAAACGTCTGATGGACACTATTTTGTTGACATCAACCCTAACTGGGTTGACGTTATCAGAGGCATACGTTCGGACGTTGATTTCTGCCTCCAGATTAATAAGGAAAGAACAGACAGGCGTTTTTTCGCTACTTACAACATTAATGATATTGAGATAGTCTTTGGTAACACTGTTCCAGAGGTTATCCATCTAGAGATTGACTGCTCAATCCTTGTAAATAAGATAAGGGACTTTATAAAGTCTGAGAACAGCTTCTTCAGCTTGGACGGTAAGACTTATAAGTTAATGAGGTAAACAATAGTATCCAAATTCGAATTTGGATATGTTTAATTGCCGTAAGCATCCTCCCATGAGACGTAGCAGACCATGGTGGGCTTGTGGGGCTTGGGCTCGGTATCTATGGGAGCCTGCTGGGTATTGGGAACGCCCTGAGGAGGTCCCTGGGGAGGAAGCTGAGGACCATTGCCCATGCCTCCGCCATTGCCAGGACGAGTCATGGCTGCAGGAACACCCTGGGGAGGAGGCATATTCTGAGGAGCACGGGCAGGCATGCCCTGAGGAGGAGGCTGAGCAACAGGCGTGCGCTGAGGAGCAGATGCAAACTGCTGTTTCTGCTGAGCACGCGTAGCCATCTCCTTGATAAACCCGATAAGCTCGTTCATATTGTGGTTTCCAGTGTATTGAGCAAAGGGAGCTCCATCAACATAGAAGATAACCATAGGGACATAGTCAATCTGAGTGTTGGTTCCGCGGGACTTGGCAACGATGGCCTTGTGCGTGGATACATTGGCGAGGGCAAAACTGGCTCCCTTGACAACCTCAGGAAGCTTCTTGAAAAGAGGCATCAGAGTCTGGCAGTGAGTGCAACTATTTGAGTAGAACATGACCATGCTCAGACCGCGGATGGGCTGAACCATAATAGGGGATCCATTGGGACCCTCAACCGTATTGAAATCATCAGAAGAAAGAAAATGAAGACCGGACGTAGGAGGATTGAATGCCATTTGTAAATGGCCAAGAAAAGGTTTAAACCCGCTTTATTTAGGCTAAAGCCTATTATGGTATATACTAAACATGTCAACTACCAGAGATACTGTAGTTCAAGCCATCGTTGAAAAGTTCCTCGAGAGGAGCAACCTTGGCATCGAGAAATACGGAACAACCCTAGACAGGAACGACCTCAACACCCTCCAATGGATCAATCACGCCCAGGAAGAGCTCATGGATGCAATCCTCTATCTCGAAAGACTCAAGAGGGAATACAGTACACCCCATGTGGCCATACCCGTCCAGACTCCGCCCAATACGCCTCCCACCGCGTCCATTCTCTGCTCCATCTTCTCCCCCAGATACAAGGAAGACGAGGAGAGGCCCATGCGCAAAGTCCAGAGAAAGATCATGAGCGCCAGAGACGACGAGGAAGACATCACAGCCATCGGAAATAATGGACTCCTATAAATAAATGATCGACCTCACCAAGCATAACCTCATCGTAGCAGGCTTTGCATCAGTCTACTTTATCATCTTCTCTCTCCCCATGGTCTACGCCCTCACATCCAAGGCAGTCCCTGCATTCATGGACAAGTCCGCCCCCTCCCTCACAGGAATCGTCGCACACGCCGTCGTCCTCTTCCTCGCAATGTTCGGAACAATGATGTCCATTGAGAAGATGATCAAGGACAACATTGAAAAGTCATCTTAATTTCTCATTTCAATTCAGTTATTTCTAAAATTGAAATCAAGGGGACTTTTGCTGTCTAAAAAGCAGAATACACACAAGAAACATGTCTGACTGCACTATGATTACCAAGGCCTCTGGCTATGATGTCTCCAATATTATCTTCGGAAAGCCTGAGAACAAGGCTATTCCCAACAATGGCAATGGACCCTCGATGAGCTACTACACCATCCCCGTCAAGACCACCAATCCTGACGGCACTGTTGGTGATCTGATTCTTGAGATCGAGGATGCTTTCTGTTTCGGAGTGCAGGAGAATCGCGATATGGCCACCAACAAGATCAATGGCTACACTATGCCCATCCCTCTCTGGTCCAAGACTGGTCCTACTCAGGCCGAGAAGGAGTGGGTTGAGACCTTCAATCGCATCTGCGACACCTGTGCTGACCACCTCCTTGAGTGCAAGGATGACGTCGGTAAGTATGAGCTTGAGAAGTCTGACCTCAAGAAGTTCAATCCCCTCTACTGGAAGCGCGAGAAGGGAAAGATTGTCGAGGGCACCGGTCCCACCCTCTACGGTAAGCTCATGTATTCCAAGAAGAACGAGAAGATCGCTACCAAGATGTTCAACTCTGCTACTGGCGATCAGCTCGAGCTTCCTGATGTCACTGGTAAGTATTTCCGTGTCAACGTCGCTGTCAAGATCGAGTCTATCTACATTGGTGCCAAGCCCTCTCTTCAGGTCAAGATCAGCGAGGCCAATATCACCTTCCAGGATCAGGGTCCCCGTCGTCTCCTCTCTCGTCCTCTTCCCAACATCCCCGGTCTATCTTCCTCTTCTGAGGCTGGTCCCTCATCTGCCTCTCGTCCTGCTCCTGTCTCTCGCCCTCCCCCTCCTTCCCACAACTCAGACGACGAGGGCTCCATCAATGACGATGATGACGACGTCCCTCCTCCCCCTCCCAAGACCACAGCTCCCCCCGCTACCTCCGCTCGCAAGGTAGTTCCCCGTAAGAAGTAAATAGTAAAAGTAGTAAAAATCAAAAATTCCATTAAAATCATAATGGAATTAATAGGTTTTGGGTAGAGGAAGATATAGCTTTTGATCCATGGCATATAGGACTTCTTCTAGGTTGTTTATGAGTGATTGTATGGATGAAGAGTCTATTAGGCGCGTGGATTCGATGTCTTCATACTGATGAGCTGTTATGATACTCTTCATCTGCACGGTAGTGGTCTGTATGATTGACTCTATGACATCGCTTATCATTTTCCACTTTCCAAAGGGAGGAACAAATTGGATATCGTAAATCTCATTTTCCGATACAAAAGTCTGTAGCTTCTCTGCCATTATTTTCACCTTTGATAGGATATGATACAT
>VFQS010001219.1_pt1 | contig 24240 bp, 33 predicted proteins | sample 3512361 | NCBI WGS metagenome assembly VFQS01 (sample SAMN10412375, study PRJNA504923) | tailings metagenome | isolation source: Relicate 1 Philex TSF3 active mining | place: Philippines
TATTAACTACTTCACTAACTACTGTTGTTAATGTGTCTTGTACGATTTGTAATAACATTTGTATATTGTTTTAAATTGTTTTATTTTTGCTCTTCGTTCTTTGTGATTTTTCATAAAAATGTTTTTAACACTAAAGCAGCTTTCGGGCTGCTTTTTTGCTATATACTCTTTAACATTTCAATTAAATTAGGATGAGGGTACACATCAACCTTATCTTTTCTTACTGAATTATGAGTAAACACTCCATTAACTCCTAATAAAGCCCTTTTACTTATGTTCCAAATATCTTCATTGTATTTTATATCAATATTATATTTACCTTTTAAATGCAATAATAAGCCTTTTAAAGACGTTATTTGTGCATCAGTATAGTTATGCCAATATGAATAACCTTTAAATGGTTTATCGAGCTTTATTACATCCGTTACTTCTTTATTCACATAGTTATAAAACTTTCCGTCTTTTTTTAATGTTAACTGCCCCCAATTACATATTTCAATACCTATTGAAATTTTATCTAATGATTGATAAGGAATATTGTTTGCAGTAAACATTTCTTGTTTTAAGCCTAAATGGTAAGCCCAATATTTATCTTCAAAACATTCTATTATCTGCCCATCTGTTTCACCTATTGCTTTTCCTGTTATAACATAAGAGGTTGCTATCCTATCAGCGTTTGTGTTCCACCAATTAACTACACCTTTGCCACTTTCATTACCTGCAGTATGATGCAAGTAAATTTGTTTTTTAGCAGTAACCTCTTCAATATACTGACCTTTATTTAACGGATAGTTAAGTATGTTCATCTTCTATTTTTTTTGGCAATATAGCTTCTTCTGGTTTCTTATAAATGTTTTGATAACGTTCACGCTCCAAACAATTATAAAGTTTCTCTTCTAAATTTTGTACTCTTGTATGAGTATGCCATAGCCATAAAACGAGTACCGCTGTTGCGCCATGTTTCTTTATTAATTCTAATGCCTCTTTCATAATTAATTAATTGGTGGGAATGGTGGTGTTGGTGGTGCAATATAAGGACTTAAAGGAATATTTAACAATGGTGCGTATTCTGTTTGAGAAATATCCTGCTCATCCTGTTCACTTAAAAATAAAAAGTAAACTCCGTTAATATCTTGAACGAAATTAAAAAAAGTATCACTATCAATGAATACACCTTGTAATTGTTCTGCTTGTTGGTTTGTTACTATTCTACCCTCCATGTTAATATACGTTTATTCCGAAATATGTCATTAATGTATTAACTCTATTACTAAAATTTAATGCCTCTGCATCTGTAAATCCATCGCCTATACTTGCAAATGATATTTTACTATTTGTAAAATATTGTGCATAAGGACTGAAATGTGTCATGTTTCGTAAAGCACCTAAATATACTGACCATATATTTAATGCTTGACCACTTGAACTTGTGCTTGCTGATGCAATTGGAGTACCATTCCTTATTAATTTTAATGTTGATGCAGTAGCTGATGTTCTTGTACCTATCCACATTCCGCTTCTATTAGTATAAGTATTATTAACAGCATAATCACTTGCTGAGACTGATGAATGCTGAACCATATATATTTGTGTATTATTGCTACCTAAACCAAAATACTCTAAATTATTCCATGTACCTGTATTACTCGCATCACCTAAAAAGAAATCAGCGGCAGCAGTTGGTTTTGCTGATGTTTGGCTATAAGCAGATAAATGACCTTTATATAATTGAATGCCTGATGTGCTTGGTACTAAATTAGTATCCGCATAGGCACTTGTTCCATTGCCTAAAATACCTTGAGCAGTATAAGTCCATCCAGTTGAAAATGTTAATCTATAAGCTGCATTAGTATCTAAAGGATTAACTAAATTCCATTTTGAAGCTGAAGCACTCCCCCAAATAGGAAGATACATGGCTTTTATCTTAGTATAAATGCCATCACTTTTAAGACCTAAATAAAAGGTGTTAATTGCATTTTTATCCGCTGAACTTGTTATTGTTGTGTTAGCAGTAAAGTAAGCCTGAGCATCAGCATCGTAAGCTACTGCACCGCCTGCTGCATAATTTTTAGTTGTTATGGCTAAATTAGTTCCTATCATTCTGAATAAGCTATAATTGATCCACTAGTTAAAGTTAAGTTAGTAAACACAGCATCACCGGGCGCGTAAATGATAGCCCCTTGCTTTAATGTTTTACCACTTAACCCAATTGATGTTATATAATTAGTTGTAGTGTCTCCATTCAAACCACCTGTTAAAGTGCCCACTACTGTATCAGCTTGAACGATAAAACAGTAATATTTTTTACCTGTTCTCGCTGTTGTATTATCTATATACTCACAACCTCCATTAGCTGTTAATCTTAATGCGTTTGCCATGTCTTTTATTTTTTAAGTACCTTAATTTTTTAGTGTGTAACCTAATTTTATTGTTGTTTTTGGTTCGTTTAAACTATATCCATAAAATTCTTTTGTAAATTCTGTATCATTTTCATAATAGTAAATGTTATATTTACTTATTTCTACTCCGTCAATAATGACAGGTTCATATTTTATTTTGTATGTTATCATTTTAATTATTATTTAAAGCGTTTATTAATTTATGAGAATCTTCATAAACAACACCATTTAATTCGGTATCGTATGCGAAAAATAAGTTTGTTTGTGTTTCAAAATTTATATGAATAGCTTGTTCGTCTAATTTTTCTGAGTTTACATAAATCAAATTTTGATTTCTAAACTCAACGTTGTTTCCTTGTTTGATTAAATATTCCATTATACTTTTAAATAAATAAATGAATTAATAGCTGCGTCCGATGCGCTACCTAATTGAATGGCGCAAATTAAATAGTTAATTTGATTTGAATTATAAGTAATTGTTGAAACTGCAGATGAAGATTGAGTTTCACTGTTAATTACAGTAGTCGCACTATTTAATACTTCAAATGAGGTTGTGCTTTTTATAACGGCAAGCCTTCCCATATCTACTGACAATGCGCCTGCTCCTGCTGTATAAGTGCCTATTAATGTCGCCCCTGTTAAACTGTTAGATGTGTTTATATAAATCCTTGTTGTTTTATTTCCCGATGTCCCTGTAAATTTATTTCGAATTAAAATTTTACTTAACCCAATTTTAAATGTGTTTGCAGGAATCAATAGGCTATCCAACAAAACATTTGAAGTTGTGCCTGTTATTGTTGAGCTATCTGATGTTTTAGATAATGCTTTTAAATGATTTGGTAGTAAAGATTCAACGCTCTTATTCTCATATCTCGAATTAGTAGTATTCCAAAATATCCCATCGTTGCTTGAAGGACTAGGCGCATATACATTATGCAGCTCACCGATTTCCCATCCGTTTATTACCTTGCAATAAATTTTGCCTTGGTTAGCATGAGCGTAAACAACATAGCCAACTACAACTAAATGATTAGGTGCAGTTGGTTGTACATTAGTTAAATTACCGGGTGTTGTAGAACTAACATATAAAACGTCCCCATCTGTCCAAGTTTCACCTTGTAAGCTACCTGTAGTGTTTAATCCTGTAATTTCACCAATTACAATAATTTTTCCTGTTTGATTATTATTAATGTTTTCAGAAACAACCCCAATAGTATCAACTGAATTACCATTACTATCCGCTAAAGCATAATCAACCGCAAGCCTTTGCCCTTGGGCTGTTTGAACTTTTAATACTTTGTAACCTGAAGCCAGTAAGTTATCACCTGTTTTATTTACTACAGTTAAAAATAAGTTTTCAGGGTATGAAGACCCACCACCTTCAGGAACATAATCTAAGTTTAACCATGTGTCAACTCCGTTTCCTATTTTATAACGTGGCTGGTCTGTGCCTGTATAAAGCAAGTCAGTTGTTAATGCTAATTCACCTGCTAATAAAACAGGATTGTTAGCTGTCCAATTTGCTGATGTATCTCGTCTTAATTGTATCTGTGCTGTTATTGTACTCATGCTTGAATAATGCTATTTATATAAGTTGTGTTTGATAGTCCCCCATCTATTGCGCTAACCTGAATTACTGTATAAGTTTCGCCACCTTTTAAAGTAGTTATTACATCACCATTCTGATTAATTATAGTTACTAAATTAGATGTCCCAACATTAACAATACTTTGATTAAATGGAATTTGACATGTATCATAAGTGAAAGGCACTCGCAAACTAATGTCAAAATAATAACCAGCGTCTTCGTCATCAAACCTTGGTTCACTAAATGGGTTTAAAGTAATATTATCACTTAAAAGTTTCCACCCATAAATTGGTGAACTTACCTGAGCGATAATGTCTAAACATATTTGCTGTATATCACTAAATAATTCTAATTCGTTTTTTTTACCCTTTATTAGTCTATCTGCTACATAAATACGGAGCGCATGAAGGTAAGCATTGCCTTGAATTTGAGAAGGCTCATAATCAACCCACATTGCGGGATAATTAGTTGTGCCACTTGTTGCAAATTCTTGTATAGAACCATTACCAAAAGAGCTTATTTGATAATGAGCGTTTGCAATGTTATTTAGATTTTTTATTACTTGGTTTAGTGTTACCATTCAAATAAATTTTAAGTACTTCTATTTTATTAAATAGTTTGTAGCCTTTTTTTTTACCTTCTTCTTTTTTCAAATTTTTCTTCATAGCTGTAATATCTAGGTATTTTTCCTAAGTAAATTCCGCAATCATAAGAATAACCACGTGGATAAATAGTATCGAATCCGCTGCCCGGGTTATCATACAAAGGATAACTAGCTGCATTCTGAAATAAATAATCAATCATTCTTTGTGTGTGGTATTGTGACTTATCAGTAACTAGGTTCATGAATTGATCTAATTCATTAAAGTCAACACCTGAACTATTATCTGAATTCTTTCGTGCTGTATTCTTGTTAGTTACTTTGTAAGTAAGGAAAGGTGCAGCCTCAACCATAGCCCACCATTTCAAGGCGGGGATAATATAACTATTAAGCAATGTTTGATTTAATGCCGTCAAGGTGTTAGTATCAATTTGATTGATTATTTCGTCATAGATCCCCGATCCAATATAATTACGGATGTGTATTTTTTGAGCTTCTTCAATCGCTATACGAATATATTTTTCATCTACGTTTGGATCAATGAATGTATAGTCTTTTACGTATGTAGCTGTTAAGAATAATATAGTTGCCATGATTATTTATTTTTTTTTCTAACTAGATTTTGAACCCAAATATGCCGACAGTAAGGAGTTGTAACGTCTCCGCCTTTTCTTGTCCACCAACCTCCTCGATAGCGCCAAACATCATAACCAACTATTTTACTAATATTTTCGATTTGTGGTCTTGTAAATATTTTGTTTTGATTAATTAGTTTAACACAAAATTCTCGGCTAGTTTTTAAAAGATCATCTTTTAACTCTGGTCTTTTTTCATAAGTGTACATAATACGTAAAGACTCAACATTACTTCCCTGTTCGTCTAATACACTTTTAGCTTCTTTACTTGGCTTTCTTACCTCTGTCTTTTGATCTCCGCTTGTTTTTTCACTTACTTCAATAGCTCCATCTTCAATAAGCCTTTCCATTACAGCATCTATTTTTTTTCTGTTAACTTTTAAAGCCTTTGCAATTTCTTCATTTGGTAATAAAGGATCTTTTTCTAATAAAGCTAAAACGTTTCTGTAAATTGCTTTTACTTCAAAGTCTAATATGTCAAAGTTATAATTTTTGATTTCACTCATAAATACTTTTTTTTCATCTAGTTCACCATACATAAAACGTTTGTCTAGAATCTCATATTCATCGAAGTTCTCGCCATTATCACTAAATACTTGTATGATACTATCTAAATCACTATCATTTGAAAAGCATTCGCATTTATGTTCGTCAAAACGATGTATTGCGCTACTCACTATTTGTTTAGGCTTTTCTTCTAATGGAGGTAAACCATACATTTCCCTCACTTCATTTGGAGTCATTACCTTTATTTTTTCTTCAATAGGCAACTGCTCTTCTAGTGGGTCAAGCTCTTTTAAATAGATACGATTTGAAAACCCTTTTAGTTTAAGCAAGTAGTTAAAATCTTTCTCAATCTCTCTTTGATTTGGTATTATATAAGTATTCTTGTAAAGCTCATAAGCATCGTTTAACTGGTCTTTAGTGCCTAACTCACCGGGTGTTTTAATACCTACTAGCATAGGGTTAGGGATATGGTGACCGATAATAAGTTCTTGAATAACTTGGTCATTTAATCCGTTTAATTGTTCATCTACATTCTGTGGTGTTAAATGTTCTATTGTTGGCGCTGAGTCTTTGCTCATTGAAAAATTAATCAATAAGCTGTTAGCTCTGTCAGTTCCTGTAAATTTTTCTTTTAATTTAGCTTCAATTATTTCCTTTTCTTCGTCAGTTGGTCTACCATTTGCGAAGTTTAATATAGTGCCTGAATTAAAACCACTTTTAATCGCATTTAAACGATAATTAGATAGCTCTACGTCTACTTCAGCATATACAGCACTAGCAACATAATCTGGTAGCGGATATACCTCTAAATCGGGTCTATATTCTTTTGAAACAAATATCTGTCTGCCATTTGGTTTTTCAGTATCAAATAATGGAATGTATTCTAGATCAGTTTCTTCAGGTGACTGTTTTTGTTTACTCCAATCTTTTGAATACCAGTAACCATCGGCATCTTTTGCCTTTCTTAAGTTGTTGTAAGGAAAATGCAATAGATCAAATGATGTTCCCGCTTTGTTCCAAATTACCTCTAAATAGTAACCTCCAAATAATTTTTTATCTAAAACACACTTTCTAACAATATCTTTTAATGTATCAAAGTTTGCGTTCTCTTTATTAATGAAGTCATTTGCTAAAGCAACATCCTGCAAGCTTAACCCATCAGTATCAAAGCCAACTCCCGCCCCACAAATGTATAGAACCTTACCATTAATAAAGGCATTATGTTTTGAGCTACGATTGAATAAATAAAGTAAATAGGCAGGATAATTATTATAATAACCACCTTCCTTTTCAGCTCCATAAATTACCCAGTCTTTGCTTTTTTCTTCTTTAAAAGTGGGTGTTTTATGGCTTTGCAGCTTTAAGTTTATTACCTCATAAAGTTTATTCTCCATATGTTTTGTATTGTTTTGGCTCTGCATCATATTCATTATAAACAGGCTTTGTGCCTTCGACTTTAATCATTCCTATTTCTAATAATGATGTTGTGTTTTCTATATTTAAATTAGTTGAGCTTGTTTGTTCATAAATAGCATATTCATAAAATCCAGTTTCGGACAAAGATACTACACCGCTAGTCAAGTTAACAGTTCCTGTGGTTTCTGTTATCAAAAATTTATTGTAACGTGTTGGAAACCCTGAAATATCAGCTGCAATAAAGTTTATCGGATTTAGTTCTACTTGATGTTTGAAGCTAAATAAATAGTAAGGATTCGCTAATGTTACCTTTTCAGTTAAGGTAAATATGATAAAATTATTCTGTCCTTTTTGAATTATTTGCATATTATTAAAGTACCCATTTATAAAATTATTACAAAAAATAAAAGGGGAACTACTGCTCCCCTTCTACTAACAAATAAAAAATAGACTTATAAAAGACCAGCAATAATGCCAGAGCTTACTTTGTTTGCAGGTAATGGCTCTTTTCCTGTTAATGTGATGTTGTAACCATTCTTGTCGCCACTTGCTTTTCCTGTTGTGGATGCTGACGCTGTTAAATGCATGGCTCTTGTTTCACCTGCTAAATGGTAAATGTCATCAGCATCTTGAACGATAACCATTAATCTGTTTTGGGTTAATAAACGAACGATGTTTCTATTTTTTGCGGTCATCTTATATACGCTAAACGTTACTGTTTGTGCGTAAAAAGTTGTTCCGTTTTCAATCGAAATAGTTGCATCTTCAGTAAATTGTCCGTCTTCAAGTTCTAATTCTACGCTCCAAAACTTTTTACCCGCAGCCATTGTAATTGCTGTTACAGTTCCACTAGATGAGGTAATTGAAGCTACGTTTGCGAACTCAGTTAAATATATTTTCTTTATCCCGCCGCTTCCTTGGCGACAGTCTAAAACTATTGACTCAATTATGTTACAAGCCATTATTTATAAATTTTAAAAGGGAGTTTTTACACTCCCTTAGTTAATATTAAGCGTTAGTGTATTGAACAACGTGGTCAATGAATTTCACTGATACCCCAGCTCTAAATGCACCAAATAAACGCCAAACCCTGTCATCGCGTGAATACCATGCTTCGATGTTTTCCAAATCAGATTGTAAGTCAGTTCCGAATACTAAGTTACTAGCGTAAGTTGCGATAATACGGTTTCTAACTGCACTTGGAATTGAACCCGTATCAACGGTGGCATCACTCAAGCCCGGAACGGCAATAATCTTCATATTAGTTCCCGGGTACATCATTTCCCAATTATTCCACACGTTATCTGTGTTATATTGAGATCCGTAAATTCCGTAAGTTGAAGTAATCTTAGCTGCTAAAGTTCTGAATGTATCTAAGCCACAGAAAGCAATTACAGGCTCATTTACTAGTGCTGCTGCTGGTACTTTTGCGTAAACATCATCAAAGATAGTTAAAACGTTAGTTGCGTTTAAAGTAGATGGAGTTGCTGCAACTGCTGTGCCCGCTGTATCGATAGTAGCAAGCCATCCATTCATTTGTTTTAATACTGTTGAGTTGGTATAAGTTGTTTTACCAGCCCAAATCATGTTCTCAACGTTACGAGCTACTTGCGCTAATTTTCTATCAATGATAGTTTGTGCAATAGTTAATGAGTCATTGTTTGCTCCCGCTGGTAAATACTTTTGTGTAAAGTAAGTGTTTAAATCTTTTAAACAGAATTGCTCTGCAAAGTTGATCCCAACAGTTGCAATGCTAATTTGTGAAAAAGTTGTTGTACCACTTGAAGTGAATGAACAAGCCTCAGCTTGAAAAGGTACTGTCGATTCAATTACAGGAATCTTTTCTGAAGATTTAATTCCTGTACGAATGTCCACTCCTTTTCCTAATGTTACACCACCTAAGATTGCTTTTGTGATTAGATCCGCTCTGTTTTCTTCAACATATGCGGTCATTGCGTCAAATGAAAATGCCATGTTTTGTTTTTTGTTTTATTGATTAATAATTAAATGCTTTTTTTCTGAACTCTTCTAAGCTCGTTAAGCTGTTTTGTTTTTTAAAGTTTTCTTTTGATTCTGATTTTGGAGTTACACTAGGAGCATCTGCAATTTTTTCAATAAGAGAAAATAAACTTCTATTTAATTCGTTTTGCTTATTTATTGTTGAAGTTGCAGCTTCTAAAGATTGATTTGCAATACCTAAAGCCTCTTCTAATTTTGAAATGCGTTCTGATAACTCAGTAAATTTAGCTTCAAATTGTTCGTTGTTTTCGTTTGCCATTTCTTCCATTACTGGCTCTTCTTCTACTTCTACTGGCTCAATCCCCTTAACGATTCCATTTTCAACATAAAGTTTAGTTGGTAAATCATTAACCATAATTACTACTTCAGTAACCTCAGCGGGTACATCCATAACACCTTCAGAGGTAATGATTTGAAGTTTAGAACCTACAGCAACCTCTTCAGTATCAGTGCGAATAATAGAACCATCTTTTGCTTTATAGTCAGCAAATTTTTGTTCTGAAATTTCATCTTTGAAAATATCTTTAAATAAATCTTTCATGTCTGAAAAGACTTCTTTAAATGTTTGCTTTTTGTTTTCCATTATCTTTTTTTTATTAAGTACCCTGAATTTATTTAGATGCAATCTCAGACACTTTTTTTCTTAATGCCTGTATTCTATCAGCTACCTTTTCGATCTCGCTTTGTGGCGCATCTGTTAGCTTTCTAGAGGCAAATGCACCCTCAACGCTAAACCCTTTGAATACTCCCGTTCTTATAAAGTCATTCCAAACTTCGTTATTGTCTACTTTAAAAGTTCCAAACCATGAGCCTTCAGGTAATGTTTGATATCCTTCAGGTGTTTTAATTCCCCTTGTTTTGTCGATTATAAAAGATTCGATCATGTAAACTCCGTTAACTTGCCTTTCTGAATCATGCATCATATTAACGTTGTGCGTATAGCCTTTTTTGAAAAATCGTTGAACTATCTTTTCAATTTGTGTTTTATCAAATATTACATAATAGTCGCCGCTTTCATCTGATCTAAAGATTGGTAAATCAGAGATCATGAGTGGACCAGATATAAGTCTTTTTTCTTTGTCTGCAATAAACTTAAATTGTGATGACATCTCTTTGTTATCCCATTTAGAATAACAAATGGCAGCTGCTTGATCTTGATCCTTTCCCGATCCTACTTCCGTTCTAATACACCTACTTATAAATTCATCTTTACTTTCCCCTGAACGTGGGTTAACTGCCATTTCTTGTTTATCAATTTGCTCTAATTTTCTTTGTGCCCATTCAATGCCTTCGTCACCTCCCCATGCTAACCACATAAGTCTTCCGCATCCATCGCCCAACTCTTTTTGTGAGTTTTGCCTATGCCTTTCGAATGCCGCCATACGAGCTATCGTTTCACGACTTATAGATTCTCCATTTGCTAACTGATTAGCCCTTACTTTTCCAACAGGCGTACCACATTCACCCCATCCGTTTTCCTCCGCCCATCTTAAAGCTATTTTAGCGTTTTCACTTGCAGCTTTTGGGTAGTCATTATAACTTTCAAAATGTTGATCTTTAAAAGCCATCCAGTTACGCTCTATGGCGGGTGAGTCAACTAAAGCCACGTACTCAACGCCTAACTCATCGTTGTCGTCTATTACTAATTTATAAATAGGTAAATTTTCCATATTATCCGATTTTACTTTGATTACTTAATTTATTTACTCTTTCTGTTACCGCTCTACTTTCGCTTTCTACTACGTAAGCCTTAACTGTTTGTGATTGCGTTTGACTTCCCGCAACCGTCCCATCAGGGTTAAGTTGCGTTACATTGTTTTGTGTTGTTAAGCCTTGCGGAGGCTGTCCAGTTGATCCTTGCGTGAATGTTCCTAAATTTGCAGCACCACCAGTACTACTACTTGCAGCACCTCCGCCACCTTCAAATTTTGTTTTTGAAATTACAGCTACTCTCGCTAAGCCTTGCACTACAGCTAAACCAGCTGCAACCGCTGCCCTTATTGGTGCATCGGGAGTGGGTATTGACATTTGACTAGCATAAGCACTTTGAGCAGCTTGATAAGTCTCAATAGTTGCCAAGGCTAAACTCGCAGCTTTTTTAATATTAAATGCTTTTCTTTGACTAGCTTCATCTTTTCCAGCAAAAGCATCTGTTAACGAAATTATTGCGTTTAATCCTTGTTTTGTTAATTCAACTTTTTGCTGTTCGCCTTTTTTATAATCTTCAATCGCTTGTAATCTTCTCTTTTTATCTTCTTCAAACTTTTTTATGTCGGCTTGTATCTCAGCTTCTATTCTTTCATCTTCAGCTTTTAATTGTTCTTTTTCTTTTTCAAATTGTTCTTTATAAAACTCTTTATCCATTTCGGCTTCTCGCCTTAATACCTCTTTTTCAAATTCTCTTTTCCATTTATCTTCTTCTTCTTTTTGCCTCCTATCCTCTTCAGCTTTTTTCCTTGCGGCTTCTCTTGCCTTTTCATTGGCTTGTCTTTGTTTTTCGGCGATCTTATCATTTTGCGCATCTTCTAAATCTAATAAGTCCTGATAGTATTCTTTATTTTGATTTACTAGCTCAATGAATTGTTTGTTTTGTTCGTCAGTCCTTTTATTACCTAAATCTCTTAAAGCAACTATCTGCTTATTGTTTTGTAAATAAAGGTTTCTGATTTTACTTTCTTCTATTTCTTCAGTTTCCTTACCCGCTCTTTTTGCCGCTCTTATTTCAGCGTCATACCTTTCTGTAATTGCAGCCTTTGCCTTTTCAGCATTTGCGATTAGTTTCTCATTTGCTTCATCAGCTTTAAAACTAGAAATGCCTATCCAGTCAGTAAAAGATTTAACGCTTTCAATAACGTTATTAATAACACCTCCAAAGAAATCAAAGGCTTTTCCTACTACAGCTATCTTATCCTTTAAAGCAAATAAAGCCGTTCCAATACCTAAAACAATAGTTGTAATAAGCATTAAAGGATTAGCTTTTATAACATTCCCTAACACTTTAAACCCATCACTTAACCCAGCTAGTCCTTTTATCCCTTCAGCAAATGCCATTGCCGATTGAACTTTTACTAGTGACTTTTGTAAGTCTTCGCTTTCACTTCCAAATAATGCAGCTGCGCCTTGTGCTGCGGCAAACCCCGATGCTAAACCTCCAACTACATTCGTAACAGCTCCTATCTTAGCATCTGCTCCCGCAAATGCTTGTATCTCTGATCTTAAATCACCGATCTCATCCTTTACAGCACCTAACCGTTGTAATGTTTGTACATACTTTTCAGTGCCCGGTTGTAGTCCTGTTAACTCACTTTGAATGTCTTTAAATTCTTTCTTTAAATCAGAAAGTGACTTTACAGACTCGTTACTGTCAACCTTTACTTTAGCTTCTATTTCAATTATGTCTTTTGCCATACCTTTAAGTACCAATTATGAGTAAACTCTTATTTCAATTGAACAATTATTCATACTATCGTTTAAATAAGTTTCATCAACAGCTTCCCTTGTTTCTATGTATATTTCATTTGTAGAGCTATAAGCCGCTGTTATTATAGGAATTGGACCACTTATTCCATTTTGACTTTGATTAATCATGATGAAAGTTTTATCTATTGTAAACTCTCCACTGCTAATTAAATTATATTTACCTACACCAACATAATCAGATGTTATCGGAGATGTAAATGTATTTTCTAAAATAATTATTGTTGGCGGACTTGTACTTTGTTGTGTAATTAATCCAACAAACTTTTTATAGCTTACATTATTATAAGACTTAATATTGTTGTCATAAGTTGTATTGCTTTCCGTTACTGTAACCCCTGAACTATTTGTTATGCTAACATTTGAAACTCCCTCTATTATAGTAACTCCACTTGAACTTGTAACACTTACATTTATGGCATCAAATATATTTACATCGCTTGACGATAAAACATTTACATTTTTCGCATTAGGTGAAACCATTATGTTATTTCCTGAAACAATTATTCCATCTCCGCTTTGAATATTATTATTTTCACCACTTACAATAGCCCCATCAGCTATTATATTATTATTAAATGTATTGTTTGATTTTCCAATAGGCGCAATTATCATGTTATCAACAGTTCCACCTAATGTTTCAAAACCATTATCTTCAATATATGGAGGTAGTGTTTTTAATTTAATAAACTCACACTTAGTTGGTTTATTGTTGATTCGATCATAATCTATTATTTTGTTTAATCTCCAATATTCATTCTCAAAATAAAACGTATTTCTAAAATCTAAATCTTGAACATCGAATTCATTTATTAAAAAATAACCACTAAATAGTTTTGAATCTTTATCGGCTATTTGTTCAACATAGTCTTTCCAATAAACATTATACAAATTATTTGAAGTCCAATTATTTAAAGTATAAAATAGTTGCCTAGGAACTCCAAAGTTAATATCAATAGTTGGGTTTAAAGGATCATCTAAATGACCAACATAAGGATATACACTCATGCCAGTTGTCCCGCTTGTTGCTGTATGTGCCCATTGATAAGCTGTTGTCTTTAATCCTCCATAATATAATATTCTAATATTAGAAGGAGTGTAAGACATTTGACCATTAGAATTAAGTGAATAAATTTTCGGTATTATTCGATCATGTCCTATTGTATCAACTAATGGAGTCGGGCTAAAAATTAATTCAGTTTTTACTTCACCTTTTAAAAAATCATTTAATACTTCAAATTTTTGTTCTCCGTAAATTTCGCCTGTTTGTTGTTTATATTTTGAGTTAAAATAATCTGTATCTTCTTTATATGTGTATTTGTATGTTTTACTATTTACTTCGCCTGTAGGTATTATTTTAGTTTCTTTTGAATAGTCTAATTTATTCGACCAATCTTTTATCAGTCCACCAGAATAAAAAGATGGTCTTGGTTCTATTATTAACTTTTTGCTGTTTGCTTTATCTACTTCAATAAATAGATTAAACATTTTAACTATTGAGTTAAAAAAATCACTTTGCTTTATTTTGTCGGGAAGTACATTACTTAATACAACAGTATCTCCTTCTTGTATAGTTGAATCAAGTAATTTTCCTGTAAAATATGAATCAGATAATAAGTTTAAATTTCCTTCTTGTGGCTCATATAATTGATAAAAATCATTGTATGATTCTAATAAGAAGTCATTATGCGTTGCGTGAATATAACATTCAACAACATCATTTGTTTTTAAAAGTGCTTGTATCTCTAATGAGCCTTCCCCTGTAGTTGTAGTATCATTAATATTTATATTTAATGTTTTAGCATAAATATTAAATGAATTTTCAATTCCAGCTCCTCCGTAAGGTATTATGTATATAGGTACATTCGCAATAATAGTATTATTCTTTCTTATTTCGAGTTGTGCGCTTTTAAATGTAAATTCAGCCGATGAAAAAGTAAATGCACTTTTAAAAGTAGCTTTTAATTTTAAAAAAGTTTTAAAATTATAATTACCTGACCTTGTTGCTGTAAATGTATATTGAGATGTAAAAACATTTCCTGAGTCATAATTTGGCGAATTAGTGTCGTCTTGATAATATATTTGTTTTTTATATCCTCCGTTAACACTATCCGAATCCCATGAAGTTGTAGCTGCCTTCATTTCTAAATTCTGATCACTTGTTTTAGTTGCTCTAAAAGTCCTATCTTTTATCTGATTATCAGATAAAACTAATTGACTTTGCCCATTATATGGTATTACAAGCCTTTTAAATAAATCACTGTTTAAAAAATTTGACTCATAAATAAATCCAGCATCTGAAAACATTTTATCTATTATAGTCTTAACATATACTGATGGGTACAAGTCAACTACTCGAAAATATGAGTTTAACGTTTTTCCATAATCAATCATTGGGTATAAATAGCCCTGTCCTATTGGATTAGTCCAGCTTAACTGTTGATTAAAAGCGGTGTATGTGTGATTGTATTCGCTTAGGTTAATATCTCTTAAATACTTATTATTAAAGAATTGAAATACATTTTGAAGTTCACCAAAAAAAGCCACTTCATATTCGATCTCGTATTTATCAGTAACGTTAACATTTAATAACTGACAAATGCCTTTAAATTGTCTAGCCTCATTATATGTTATTTCGGCTTCAGCTTTTAAGTTTGGATTAAAATTTGGATTAAAGTTAGTAGTACCTGAGCTATTAATTGCAGCATTGACGTTCCAAATGTTTGAAAACAAAGCATTATTAAAAGATGTGCCCGGTAATACAACTGTTTTGCTCCAAGTAGTTCCACGTTTCTCAGGCTCTCTAATGTCAGCAATATTAAAGTTAAGAGGTATTGAAACATCATCTTTTAAATCTATTTGCTCGTTGTTTATGTATATTTTAGTTAAGATCATCTTCTTTGCCTTTTTCTATTTTGTGAATATTGGAAACTGATAGATAAATTAAATAATTGCTCACTAGCTTCGTATTTAGTGGCATAGCTTGTATTTGTTATGTTTACAGCAACTAAATCACTACCGCTATAAATGTAAACATCTGGGCTTGTCATTAATTGCTCTAGCCATATGCTTTCATCTTCAGTAATCCAATCGCTTTGAATAGTTATCGTATCATTAAGTATTGTTTCGTATTGAGTAGCACCCCTAGATGTTGTGGAATAGTTGTAATTAGTAGTTGTCCATTGATTAGGGTTTGATTTGTAAATGTTCTTTTTAATATCAGTGTTTTTAGTCTTTGCACCTGTAAATGTGAAGTAATCGTATTTGCCATAGTTGTTTAAAAACTTAAAACGTATTGGATCATATTTACTGCAATAATCTTCTATGTAAATTGTACGCTCTTCGCTTTTTGCTTGGTAAACATTAGGCTCTTCTTCATACACTAGTTGTACTGTATAGTAATTTGATGAAGCGTTAAATATTGGAGCCGTTCCACTTGCTAAGTCACCTGTAACTAATGTGTTTAACCAGTCATAACTAACATCTATATTTTGGCTCCTATCTTTTGTTAGTGAATAGTAAGGATCGTTTATATAAACTGTTTTTTGTAAAGTTCCAGCACTATTATAAACTTTAATCCTCAATAACAAGTTAAACGTAAATTGAGTCATAAAACCAATAGATAGCTTTTCGCCTATTCTTGTTACTAACCTTGGAGTATCCGTTAAGAATTTACTATTTACATCAAAGTCCACATAACTGTTAACTGCATAATCTAAAAAGTTTAAAGGATCAAATACACCATTGTAGCTATAACCTGAGCTGTTAGTTAAGTTAGGGTAATTAGTTATCCCACTACTAGCCCCATATTGTTCACCAAACTTTACAATATAGCTAACTATTGAGTTTTCACATTGCTTAAAAGTAGTTGTGTTGTCTTGCGGATCAATACTTAAAAAGTTTTGAATTATTCCGCTAACATCAAAAACACCATAGTTATTATTTGGATTTGCTACACATTCAAGCCTTGTATATGATGCGCTACCATTAACGTATACATCCGCTATATAGCGGAAGTTTTGTTGAGTATAGTTAGTACTACTTAGCGTGAAAATCATTTGATTAAACGCTGGTGAATAAGAATAAGGACTATTATAAATTGTTAATGCCATAGTTAATCGCTTTTGTTATATTTTCTTTGAACATTGGTAACTCAGATGTAAGGAATTTACTCCCTTTATATCCGAACCTCTTTATTGTACCTTTTTTTAAGATGTTTGTTGCTATTGCATAAGATAATGACCTTTGTGCTTTTTTAGTTCCAGCCATTTGTTGTAAACTAGGCTTTTCAGAAATCCATTTTCTAATTAATGGTTGTAGCTTTCTTCTATTCTCCTTGGTAAACCCTATCGGTTTAGTTCCTTCGTCCACATCCTTCCAATAGTCTTCAAGTTCTATTTTAACCTTTACAGAGCCTGTGCTAATAATATAAGGCAAAGCTTGAATAGATGCGGATAATCTTCCACTAGCCTCTAAATCATTTTCTTTTAAATTGCTTTTAATCTTAAAGATGAAGTTTTGCACTACCTCATCTAATACAGCTTTTGGCTGGTTAAATATAACGTTTGCTTTGTCTTCGACATCTTTAAAGAATTCATCTAGTTTCTTTGATGCCTGTTCATCTAACTTTGCCATTTGTTACGATCTTTTACAAAACTTAAATAATTCAAAAAAGCAACCACATTCATGTTTAGATAGTAGTCCCATTTAGTTCGGTCTTTATTGCTCAAAGAGTCTAATGTTACATACCATCCCCAATATTCTAAATGTTTATCTTGCTCTGTTTTATCAACTTGTTCGCCATCTTGTTCGCTTTGATTAATTCGTTTTCCAAATAATCCTGAATAACTGGATGTAAAGCCTCCATAACCTTGCAAAAAAAAAGCGCAACAGGATAAATAACACCTATTGGCAATGTTTTAATTAACTGCATTCGCTCATGATAGTCTATTCTTACTTCTTCATACTTAAACCACTTTCTCTTGTAAGGCTTAACAAATACAGCTGTTATTTCCGCAAGGTTACTCATTACTGAGTCTTCATCAGTTGCTAACTTACTTATGCTTATAAAGTCACCAGCGCTTAGTTTAGTGATGTCGTAATTAACAAACCACTCATAACCTTCATGCGTAAATTTTTCAACTGCTTTTGGAAAATCCATTTTAAAAACAAAGTTCACTGAGTTAATAAGCTCTTTCAATGAATCAATCTGTAAACGTTCTAATTCGCTTACAGGCACGTTTGAAAGTATGCTGATTATTCTTATCTCTTTGTCAATAGACTGTATGTCCTTATCCTTCAATATGTCGTATATCAAAGGGAATTGATCTATTGTTACTCCGTTCCAACTATTTGGTAAAACTATTTTCATTTTATTTTAAGTACCGATTATAATATAGTGTATCTACCTGATTTATATTTATTGTATGCATGAAAACTTAAACATGTAGCCATTACCCCGTCATCATGAAACCCACTAGTAGCCGCATATTTAATCGCTCTACTTTTTGGATTGTATTCATAAGTGAACATTTCAAGCTCTTTGTCTAACCATTCCACATTTAAGAATTTTACTTCTTTGTTTTGATTTGCCACGATTAAACTTTCAACTATTTCTTTTTTGCTTTGATTAGTTGTAACAAATGGTTCTATTGCGCAATAGCTTTGACATTCTTTTTGCAGCATTTCGAATATCACATCGCCTATTGAGTTTACCTCAACCAATGCAGTTTGGACATTATTTGTCCTCAAACCGTTTGCAATATTTTTTACTATTGAACTCCAATCACTATGCCTCCAACGTTCAATATAGAATTGTTCGCCTTTCTCATTGAATATAGATAGCGCCGAGTAATCATCTGCTCTTCCTAAGTCAATACCTGCAAATGATCTTCCGTAAGGTTTGTTATCCGACAACAAACGGTTATTGAATAGCATTGCTGATCCATCGACAAACTCGGCTAAGTATTCTTGCCTGAAAATCATTTCAGGTAGTGTTAACCTTGCATCGTCTATCTCGGATGGGTTAATCATTGGGTTATCATAAGAAGTCATTGTAAAGGCTTTGTATTGGTCGTTAATGCCTTCAAGTTGATGCATCTTATAAAAGTGATTTTTACCTTTTGGTGTTGAAATCAAAAGAACCTTTTTACCTTTTACCAAAACAGTTGCTCTTAAAACTTCAGTCCATGCCTTTTCATCCATAAAAGCAAACTCATCACAAACTAAATAATCAAATGTGAAACCTCGAATGTTATCGTATCTCTCAGCACTAAAGAATTGAATTGTTGATCCTGTGATGTATTCGATTATTAACTCCGACTGGTTAACCTTTCGATAAATTTCAGATCGCTTTGCAAATGCCTTAAATGTTTCCTCAAATACTTTTTTAGATTGTTTGTAAACAGGACTTACCCATGCTATTTTACAGCCTTTATTATTTAAAGCCCAAAATAACATTTGATTCAATGCTAATAATGTTTTACCAAACTGTCTACCTATGTTTATCACATAGTACTTTTCAGTTCCGTTGTTTATTGCATTATGAATTTTCCTCTGATTCGGATGTGGATTGTATAGAATTGCTTTCGCCAAAGTCTGCTTTAAATTTCATGTTGCCTGTTAACTTAACTTCTTGTTGCTCAATGTAACCTCTTTTCTTTGCTTTACATTTTAAATAAAACATAGTAGATAATGGATTACCTTTTTTTATTTGTTGATGTAATGCTGATTCCGCAAAATCCAAAGCTACATTGTCAATCTCTTTTACAGCTTTCTTATATTCTTTATCTTTCTTTAACCAATCATAATGTGTATCACGATTTATACCAACCTCTTTACAAGCTGTAGAAACAACGTTTAAATGTTTTTCCAATGCAAGAAGCATCTGCTTTTTTAATATGTCGGAATTTGATGCCATTTTCTTTTATAAAGTACCGATAAGCCTATCTAAATACCACTTTGCTTTTAGTAAGTCCTCTTTGTATTTTGTTTTGTCTTTCTTACCTGCTCTGCTTATGTATTTTATTACATTACCTAAATGAAAGTTTAAACCCCATGCTTCAATTACTTTTATAGCTTCGTAGGTGTTTTGTTTTCCTCCGTAGTGTTCAGGATTGTTTACTGATTCCATTATTAGATTCCCATTGCTATTTTAGTCATCATTAATTTACCTCTAAATTCTGATGGTTCAATTTCAGGATAATCATAAGCTTCTTTTGGTAGTTCAGTTGTTCTTTTAATATATGCTTCATATTCGTCATGATATACTATATATGAAACTAAATTAATTGCATACGTTGCATTTCCATCTGGACTTTGCGTGTAATAAGGGTATTCTTTTTTATTTTCCATTTTGTTTGATTGTTTCTAATAAATATTCAAGTAATTGTCTCCTACATTCACTGCAACCTAAGTTAAAAGGTTTGTTTCCTAACTTAATTGCTATTTCGTTTAATTCTGTCCAGTTGAATGTTGGTGAATAGTTCTTACCCATTGATTCCCAGTTTAACAGTTGCTCTGATATTTTTTGAGGTATCATAATAAATACTTATCGTTTATTTGTTCTGTTAATGCTGCTAATAATGCAAAGGTAAAAGGAATAGTAATTAAATTGTAAATAGTTGTAAAATAAAATACTTCATGAATTAAGAATATCCAATAAGTTAAGCATAGAGGACAGGTAAAAGGTTTACGATGTAACCAAATAGGTTTAGGAATAAACTTTGCTATTATGTACGTTGTTGCTAGTAGTTGGATCATTGAATGTTAAAACCTTTTATATTTATTTCTGGTATTTCATGCTTTGTACTTACAATGGTTGCCCATGCGCCTTCTGTTATTAGATTTCTTCTGTAAGGGAATAAATGCCAAATCTTATCTAACATGTATCCGTATGCTGCTGGCTCGCTGTCGTGAATAATCATGTAATCGCAATTATCTTTTAACTTTTGTATATCGATGTGTCTTCTTTCTCCAGGTGAGTGGTCAATTAATATTACAGAGTATTGTTCGTGATTAATTGAATCCCAATCTGTTACATGATTAGCTTTATATTTATCAGCCCATTCTTTTGAGTAGTCGTAACTTATTAATTTACGTTTATCTGTTTTAAGGTATTGTTGAAGATAAGGAGTTGATCCTTCACCACACCCCATTTCTAAAACAGGTTCTGTTTGTCCTTTAGTTTGTTTTAATGCCCACCAAAGTAATGGTCTATGATTATCCCAATTCTGTACGTTTTCAATAAATTTACTCATTTTGTTTTGCTTAATATATTAATTGATGCTTCCTCATTAAATGGTCTAGGCATGTGAGCATCTATAGGATTTTCAATGTTTATTGTTTCCGTCCAATTAAATCTGTCTATCCTACCAAGTGCAAGCCCAAATCTGTTTTCACGCCCTCTTAAAATAGAATTTACATTTTCTTTTTTTAGTTTTTCTGTAATTATGTCTTGATCTACTTGCCACCATTGTTCCCAATTATCACTACTTGCCTGTTCATATTTATCCAATAGGCTTTCTATTTGTGGCATAAGTTCACCATCTGTAATATTCATTACTCGCTTCCATTCATTACTGTTCATAGCGATATAACAAATAGGATAATGACCATAACCCGTTAAATCATGACCATAACAAGTTATTTCATTTTCATTTGGATGCCAATAGTCTGAACATGGCATCATATCCCCATCAGCGGTCATAATAAATCCATTAAAACAATATGCGCCAAATAAACGTGATACTTGAACTAATGTTTCATCTCTGTATTTACTTTCACCTTCTAAATAAAAAAAATGATTATACCCATCAATTATGCTTTCAAATGTTTTTTCATTTCCCCTTAAAAAACAAATAACCTTCCAACCTATATTATTCCATGCTTTACACACATAAGGAATATATTTATAATAATCGGGGTTATCATTTGCCGATATAACTACAAATTTATTCATTTGCCCAATAAAATATATGTTTATAATCGTTTTCTAAATCTTTATATTCTTGCTTATATTCATCGTAACCTTTAAGAAATTTAATTATAGGGGCTTCATAATAACCAGCCGCTCCAATATGTCCGCACGTATCATTCGTTTGTCTATAAATGTCTTTAACGTTTTCTAAAGGCTCATCAATAAATGAATTTCTGTAACCACTTAAAAAAGTATTTGGCATTCCTAATATGTAATGTTGAATTATGCTTTCATTACCATGATTAGCGTAAATAGGGTATAATTTTGCGTTTAATGTTTCTTGATCACTGCCTTTAACTGAATAATCTCGATTATCTAAAACATGATCTAAACTTTGAAACCTATCTCTAAAATGTTTTGTTAATCCTATCATACCTCCCATTAGTGGTATATTATGAGATATTGAATCAGTAATAGCATGAAGTACTTTGGGTGTATTTTCCCATTCTTTTACCATTTGCGCTTCACGATAAGTTAATGGACTATCTGTATCCCTGCATATAATTCTTTCAACATTTGAATCAAAAATAGGTAATAAACGCCATAACATAGCCTTGCATAATGGTTCAGCTGGCAAAACTTTGAATACTACTTTATATGCTTTTAATCTATTAAATAAACTTTGATATTGATCAAAAGTTTTTTCATCAGTACATACATGAATATGCCAGTCAGGATAAATACAACGAGCAAGACGAATATTAATCCATAAACCACGTAAATAAGAATGAAAATCAAAACAATTTTCTTCTTTCTTGCCATAACCGAAAAGTGAATAACTAATATATTTCATTTATTGCTTATGTATCTGTAGTAATATAAAATTTTATCTATGTAAGTTTCTTTTTTAAGAAGTCCGCTATCTTTTATTTGTGTTGCCCAGTCAGTATCTTCGCCAAAGTTTGTTTCAGGAAATTTAAATTTCTTTGCTATTTCAGTTTTAATAACGTTTAAATGGTTAGGGTATCTTTCGTATGTAATTAGGTTTTGAGTAGTCTTATATTCGTTGTATTTGATTGAGTGCTCAAAGTATTTTGGCAGTTGCCCATCTATAGTTATTATTCCTTTTAAACTTAAATTATCAGGTTTGTTTTCTATTGCTGAAAATATAGTTTTAAAGTAGTCATCACTTACTTTGTCATCGTCATCTATAAAACAAACATATTCTCCATTAGCTAAATTTAAAAGATAATTTCTTTTTTCTCCTATGCTTTTGTAAATTGAATCATCTGTTATTATTTCAACCTCATTTGTTTTATCTAATGCTTGCAATTGAAATTTTAAATCAAACATTAAATTAGAAAACACTTCAAATCTATTTGGCAAAGTTGGTATTAATACACTTAATTTATACATGAAATTTAGTGGGTTTATTAATTATGAAATGATCTGGAATATCGTAGTTTTTGTTTCGTCTTTGAATGAATGTTTTTAAATCCTTTTCATTTACTTCATGAGCTTCTGTCTTCATGTATTGTTGATCGTATTGCGCCATATTCCAAGCCGGGTGCATGTGGGTAAATAATTGTTTTAGGTCGCCCATGTATTTATATTTATTCAGCATCCATGCTACTTCTGTAGCTTCAGCATCACACCAAAGCGATTCATAAGAAGGATGGTAAATGTATTTAAAACGATTATAATAATCAATGCCCATTATACTCATCGTCATAATGTTTCCTTTTTGAAAACCATCTGAATAATGAAGCACTTGATCATAATAACCGTTAAAATCCTGTCTTATAATTTCATCAAAACCTTTCACATTAAAAACCATGTCATCGGATGTATTTATTAAAATATCCCAATGAGTAAAAATATTCATATCACGATTTATAGCATCTATTTTATTTTTTGATTTGCCTCTGATAATATAAACGTTATCGTCTTTATAATCAAAGTTTTTCATTGTTTCATCATCTTCGTCAATGCTTACTAAAATAGTGTAATCATTTGAGTTACACTTTTCAATGATGTTGTCAATTGATGCTTTTGCCTTTATTGGTCGGCTTCTTGTTGTTAGCTTAAATAGTATGTGTGCTTTCACTCTGCAAAGTTATAAAAGATTTGAGGGCTTTGTAATTCCTTTAAAAAAACATTTCTATTTATGTTAATTTGTTTTTGCTTTTCGGCTTCGCTTATGCTGAATTGTTTAACCACTCCGCATAGTTGACCGCTATAATCCATAGCAAGCAAATATTTATCAGTGTCTTTTAACTGTTGGTAAGGTGAAGATGTTAAGCCTGCTTTATGAATCCTGTTTGAATATCCAGCATGTTCAAATCCATATTGACCATACTCAGAATTAAAATAACCTACCTTCTCGAATGTTCTTTTGTTAAGGTACATAAACACACCTCCACAATCTCTATACATCTCTAAATTACCTCTTTTAGCGTATATGTTGTGGTTTGGCTGTAAGTATAACAAATGGTTTTCTAATGATTCAATAAAATATTCAGCCCATCCATTTTTAATAGGGTAGCAATCATCATCGAACAAAAAAATATGTTCACAACCTTTAAGTGTTTTTAAATTTTGATTTTTTGAATAAGCTACACCCTTATAATGTACGTCATCATGTATGTGTAAATGATAACCTTTAGGCTTTACTTTATTGA
>VFQS010001220.1_pt1 | contig 24235 bp, 25 predicted proteins | sample 3512361 | NCBI WGS metagenome assembly VFQS01 (sample SAMN10412375, study PRJNA504923) | tailings metagenome | isolation source: Relicate 1 Philex TSF3 active mining | place: Philippines
GGCTACGCCGGGGTGGGGGTGCCGGGGGAATTACACCACTCGCTGGGACGCCAGCGAAGTGTCTGCGCAAAGTGCGGTCTGCCGCGTCACCCCACAAAGACTGCAAGCAGAAGTGGGACAGCCAGGAAGAACCATGAAGCGCCATCCAAACGCACGTGGCTCGCCTGGCTCTTGCCGATCACACTGATGGCCTCATACGTGTGGCTCTTCTACAATCCAGCTCCAACGGATCCTCGCATCAACGGAAACCCATCAAAAAGCTGGCTGATCCGCACCCCCGCAGATACCGAGCTATTGATTGCTGAAGCAAGCAAGGACAAAACCACGCCCTCGGAACAGGATGCAAACGCCATTTCGATCCGCCAACTGAAGCATAGACTTGACAACATTGGGGTGCATTTGCGCGTTACGGATCGCGTTCAAGCAGGTGCCGCAGGAGAATGGGACCCAAACCGAACAGAGATCCGTATCCGACCCCTCGCCGTGCAGAAGGGTCTCCCAGCTCTTGCGGAAATCCTCGCCCATGAGGCTACGCATGTGGCCCAATCCTGCCATGGAGGCAACATCCGCAAAGAGAGTGTGCCACTGGGAATCGAAGTTTTCCCTGTGGAGAGATTTGCCAAGCAGCTCAATTCCAAGCTCTACGCAGGACACCCAGCAACGCGCACTGTTGAGTTGGAGGCCTTCACCGCAGGATCCAAACCTGATCTCGCCCTGATTCTTTTAGAGCACTACTGCAGGACGTAGTGGTCGGGGCTGCGCTCCGCCAGCAGCGCCACCGCCTGGGGCAGCACCTGCACCAGCCAGGCCTCCACCGCTGGCGCCACGGCGGCGGTCAGCTGCCGCAGCCACTGGACGCCGTCGTTGAGGTGATGGGCTTCATCGGCGAGCACGGCCGCTGTGATGGGCCGGGCGTAGGGATCGGCCAGTGGGATGTCGCAGCGGTAGGTGGCCACGGCTAAGGACTCGATGATCAGGCAGTGGATCACCAGGCAGCGCACGGTGACGACGGCGGCGTGGGCCTTTTGGAACCGGCGCCGAAGGGGCGCCTGAACCCGCCGGGCCCGGGGAAGACCGCGTTGCACAGGCAGGTTGCGGCCGCAGGCCGAACATGGCCAGGCCGCAGGGTCCTGGTAAAGGCGCAGAAAGTAGTGCACCAGCCGGTCGCGCAGTTCCAGGTGGCGGTCAGCGCGGGAGGAACACCCAGAACACGGCGAACCAAGCACTCGGGCCCGGAGAGAGCAGATTCCGTGGCCTCAGGCTGAGCTACGTCGATGGCGTGGAGCTGGATCTGAGCGGCTGCGACGAGGGCGGCACCAGCCCCAGCTCACCAACAGGCGCCAAGCTGGGGTGTGCCCTGCTGGCCTCCAGCCCTCCCTGCCGATGAGCGACACCTACGACCTGCTGGTGCTCGGCGCCGGCTCCGGCGGACTGGCCGCCTCCAAGCGGGCCGCCGCCCACGGGGCCAGGGTGGCGATCGTGGAGGGCGACCGGGTGGGCGGCACCTGCGTGATCCGCGGCTGCGTGCCCAAGAAGCTGCTGGTGTACGGCTCGGCCGTGGGCGGCCAGCTCGCCGATGCGGCCAGCTACGGCTGGCGGCTCCCCGAAGGCACGCCCCACTGCGACACCGCCGCGCTGCTGGCGGCCGTGCGCCGCGAGGTGGACCGGCTCAACGGGCTGCACATCGGCTTTCTGGAGAAAGCCGGGGTGGAACTGGTGCGGGGCTGGGGGCGCTTCGCCGATCCCCACAGCCTCAGCGTGAGCGAGGCGAGGGGCGGAGCGGAGACCCGCCGGCTGCAGGGGCGCCAGCTGCTGATCGCCGTGGGCGGCCGGCCGCAGCGGCCGGCGATCCCCGGCGCGGAGCTCGGCTGGGTGTCGGACGACGTGTTTCTGCTGGAGCGCTTCCCGGAGCGGATGGTGGTGGTGGGCGGCGGCTATATCGCCTGTGAATTCGCCTGCCTGCTGCGGGGGCTCGGCGTGGCGGTCACCCAGCTGGTGCGCGCCGACCGGCTGCTGCGCGGCTTCGATGGCGAACTGGCGGCGATGCTGGCCGAGGCGATGCGGGCCGCCGGCATCGACCTGCGCCTGGGTGAGGCGCCCCTGGCGATCGAGGGCACCCCCGGCGACCTGCGCGTGCCCACCAGCGGCGGCGCCACCCTCACCACCGATGGGGTGCTGCTCGCCACCGGGCGGCGCCCCTTCCTCGAGGGCCTGGGCCTGGAGGCGGCCGGCGTGGCGGTGGAGAACGGCCGGGTGCCGGTGGATGCCGATCAGCGCACCAACGTGCCCCACATCCATGCCGTGGGCGACGTGACCGACCGGGTGAACCTCACGCCGGTGGCGATCGACGAGGGCCGGGCCCTGGCCGAGGCCCTGTTCGCCGGGCGCCAGCGGCAGGTGAACCACGATCTGGTGGCCAAGGCGGTGTTCAGCCAGCCCGAAATCGCCACCGTGGGCCTCAGCGAGGAGGAGGCGGTGGAGCGCCATGGCGCCGAGGCCGTGGTGGTGCACCGGGCCCGCTTCCGGCCGATGAGCCGGGCCCTGCCCGGCACGGGGGGACCGGTGCTGCTGAAGCTCGTCACCCGGCGCGACGATGGCCGCGTGCTCGGCTGCCACATGCTCGGCGAGACCGCCGCCGAGATCATCCAGATGGCGGCGATCGCCGTGGGCATGGGCGCCACCAAGGCCGACTTCGACCGCACCATGGCCCTGCACCCCTCGATCGCCGAGGAGTTCGTGACGCTCTGAGCCCGGGCCGTCTCAGGCCACCTCCGGGGCGGCAAAGGCGCTGAGCTGGCTCTCGAGCCGCTGGCGCAGGCGCCCCTGCACCAGGGCGCAGAGCTCATCCACCAAGGCCCCATCGGCCACCTCGTACACCAGTCGCACCCCCTGGCGGCTGGCCCGCACCAGGCCGGCCCGCTGCAACTGGCCCAGCTGGCGGCTGATGTGCGACTGGCTGAAGCCCGTGGCCTCGATCAGGGTGGTCACATCGGCGGAGCCGCTGCGCAGGCGGCAGAGCAGCTGCAGCCGGGCCGGTTCGCTCAGGATGCGGAAGAACTGGCTGATCTCCTCGAGCAGGAGGGGGTGGAGAGGAAAGGCGTCATCGGCTTGTCCCATCGCAACCTCCAGCACGACGCAGTTCAGTATGGCCAAACACCTCAGACTGCGGCCAGGCCCCGCTCGTTGAACATCCCTTCAAACAGGGCGGAGCTGAGGTAGCGCTCGCCGGAATCGGGCAGCACCACCACGATCGTGCGGCCGGCGAAGGCGGGATCGCGGGCCAGGCGCAGGGCGGCCACCGTGGCGGCGCCGCAGGAGATGCCGGCCAGGATTCCCTCCTCGCGCATCAGCCGGCGGGCCATCGCCATCGCCTCCTCATCGCTCACCGGCTCCACCCGGTCCACCAGGGAGAGATCGAGGTTGTCGGGCACGAAGCCGGCGCCGATGCCCTGGATCTTGTGGGGGCCGGGCTTCAGCGCCTCGCCGGCGATGGTCTGGCTGATCACCGGGCTGCTGGCGGGCTCCACGGCCACCGACACCAGCGGCTTGCCGAGGGTGGTCTTGATGTAGCGGCTCACGCCCGTGATCGTGCCGCCGGTGCCCACCCCGGCCACGAGCACGTCCACGGCGCCCTCCGTGTCCTCCCAGATCTCCGGGCCGGTGGTGTCGTGGTGGATGCGGGGGTTGGCCGGGTTCATGAACTGCTGGAGCATCACGTAGCGCTCCGGGTCCGTCTCGGCCAGCTCCCGGGCCGCGGCGATCGCGCCGCTCATCCCCAGCCGGCCCTCGGTGAGCACCAGCTTCGCGCCGTAGGCGGTGAGCAGCTTGCGCCGCTCCAGGCTCATTGTTTCGGGCATCGTGAGGGTGACCGGCAGGCCGCGGGCCGCCGCCACGAAGGCCAGGGCGATGCCGGTGTTGCCGCTGGTGGGCTCAATCAGCTCCTTGCCGGGGCCCAGCAGCCCATCCTTCTCGGCCTGCCAGATCATCGCCGCACCGATGCGGCACTTCACGGAGTAGGCGGGGTTGCGGCCTTCGATCTTGGCCAGCACCCGGGCTCCGCAGCCCTCGCTCACCCGGTTGAGCTGCACCAGAGGTGTGCGGCCGATGGTGAGGCTGTTGTCGGCGTAGATGGCACTCATCGCTGGAAGAAACCGGCGGATACGACGGCAGAAGACTGCTTCGGGCACCCTAGACAGGGACAGCCGGTTCACCATCCTGAAGCCGCCGGCCGCTCCCGCCTGCCGCGCCGGCACCCCTCGGCACACCCCGGCGAAACCGCCGCGCCAGCGCCGCGGCACCGATCTGTCAAGCCAGCGGAACACAGGGGAAACGGGCCGACCCTGCCTAGGTTCGCCGCCACTGCCTGCACCGCCGTGATCCCAGGCCCCCAGGGCCCGGCGGCCCTGCCCCTGCTGCTGCTTTCGATCGCGGTGCTCACCGTGGTGATCGACCGGGCCCGCTTCTGGTGGCAGTGGCGGCGCGATCGCACGGACCGCCGGCGCCTCTGGCGCCAGCTGCGCGGCCAGGGGCCGGAGGCCTGCCGGCTGGCCCTCGCCCGCTGGAGCCGCACGATGGGCTGGGGTGAACCCCTGCTGGAGGGGGCGGCGCTGCTGGGCCCCCTGCTCGGGCTGCTCGGCACGGTGCTGGCCCTGATGGCGATCCTCAGCCGGCTGGGCCCCGGCCTGCTCCCGCCGCCCGGGGAACGGCTGGCCGGCTACGGCCTGGTGCTGGTCGACACGGTTCTCGGCCTCACGGTGGGCCTGCTGGCGAGCCTAGGCCTGCAGCTGAATCGCAGCCTGCGGCGCCAGGCCCTTGAACGATTGCGCGAGCGGCTGGCGCCGCTGCCCGGCTGAGGTGGGCGGCTCCGGCCCACCGCTGGCGCTGTGCGCCCTCACCCTGCTGGTGTGCACGGCCGTGGCGGGCCTGCCGGCGCTGCTGCTGGACCGCCAGCCGAGGCCCCTGTCCCAGCAGGCCCCCGCCGCGGCACCCCTGTGGGTGGTGCGCGACCTCCGCGGCGGCTGGCACCTCAACGGCGAGCCGCTCCCGGCGGCCGCCCTGGCGCGGCTGCTGGCCCAGGCGCAGGGCCAGCGGCCGGTGCATCTCCTGCCCGCGGCGGGAACGCCCATGGCGGAGGTGCGCCAGGCGCTCCAGTGGTTGCGGCGCCAGGCGGGCCCGGTGGTGCTGCTGCCGCTGCCGGAGGTGCGCCGGTGAGTGGCAGGAGCGGCACGGGCGGCAGGGCTCCCATGGCCATCGGGCCGGGCCTGGTGAGCACGGCCCTGGCTCTGCTCGCCACGGCGCTACTGCTGCTGCCGGCGGAGCTGGCGCGCCGGCCCGCCCTGGAGGGGGTGCTGGCCCTGCAGCTGGATGCGGCAGGCGGGCTGCGGGCGGGCGGCCGGCCGATCACGCCCCAGGAACTCGGCGCCCTGCTGCGGCTGGCCGCCACCCGCCCCCATCCGCCGCGGCTGCGGCTGGTGCCGGATGGGGCCGTGCCCTGGGCCATGGCCCAGGCGGTGATGGGCCGCCTCGCGGCCAGCGGACTCGAGGTGGAGCTGCAGCTGCCATGAGGGGCTTCGCGCTGCCGCTGCTCGCGGCCCTGCTGCTGCATGGCCTGGCCCTGGCCCTGGCGGCCGGCCGGCCCGGCCCCCGCCAGGCGGTCCCTGCCGCCCCGGCGGACGACACCCCCGCGCTGCTGCGGCTCAGCCGGAGCGCCGATCTCGCGGAGGCCGATCCCAGCGCCGCCCGCACCACCGGCGGCACCAGCGCCCCCCAGCGGCCGGCGCCGCCCGTGTTGCCGCCGCCGCGCCACGAGGCACGGCCTGCCGCTCCAAGGGCGGGCCGCCCCGATCCCGAGCGGACCCGGAGGCCAGCGCCGGCGGCCGGCGCCGCGGACGCCGCCAGCCGGCTGCGGCAGCTGCAGGCGGAGGCGGCCGGCCTGGCCCGCCTGTGGGAGCGGGCCATCCCGCTGCCGGAGGGATCCGGGGCGGCGGCGGGGCTGCCCGCCGCCCTGGCCGGCCTCCCCGCCGCGGTGGAGCGACGGCGGCTGCCGGCGGCGGCGGCCCGCGCCGCGGCGGCCACCCACGGGCGCACCGGAGCGGTGCCCGGAGGACTGCTGCTGGTATGGCACGGCGGCGGCGGCGTGTGGCTGCTGCGCCTGCCCCTGCAGACAACCGCCACGGGCCGCTCCGGCGCCTCAGCCCCGGGCCAGGGCGGCGGCCCCCGCCACGAGGCGAGCGAGCGCCTCGGCCAGGTCGGCGGCGCTGAGCATCCCGTAGCTGAGCCGCAGCACCACCCGCCCGGCGACTGAGGCGAGCCCGAAACTCTCCCCCGGCAGCGCCGCCACGCCGTGCTCCAGCACCAGGCGCCGCATGGCGCTGAGGCCATCGAGCGGCGTGGGGAAGCCGATCAGGGCGTAGAAGGCCCCATCCGGCTCGGCCAGCAGCTCCAGCGGCTGGCCGGCCGAGCGGGCCGCCGCCACGGCCGCCAGCAGCTCGCGGCGCCGCTGGCCGAGCTGCTCCACCCGCGGCCGGACCCAGGCGGGACCGGCGGCCAGGGCCGCCAGCGCCGCCCGCTGGCTGAGGCGGGGGGCACAGATCAGGTCGGTGTCGAGCACGCGCACGAGGGCCGGCAGCAGGCTGCGCGGCACCGTGGCCCAGCCCAGCCGCCAGCCGGCCATGCCGTAGGCCTTGGAGAGGGAGTGGAGGGTGATCGTGTGGGCGGCGCTGCCGGCGAGGCTGGCGGGGCTGCGGTGCGGCACCGGGCCGTGCACGAAGGCGGCATAGGCCTCATCGCTGATGTGGAAGAGGCCCCGCTCGGCGCAGAGCCGGTTGATCACCGCCAGCACGGGCGGCGGCGTCACCACGCCGGAGGGGTTGTTGGGCGAGATGGTCACGATCGCCCGGGTGCGCGGCGTGATCGCGGCCGCCAGCCGCTCCGGATCCGGCACCAGCCCGGCCTCCACCGGCACCGGCACCCCGCCGGCGAGCTGCACCGCCATGGCGTGGTTGAAGTACCAGGGCAGCGGCAGGATCACCTCGTCGCCAGGGTCGCAGAGCACCTGGGCCACGGCCTGGAAGGCCATGTTGCTGCCGGCGGTCACCAGCAGGGCGCTGCCCTCGAGATCCAGGCCGAGGTCGTGGCGCAGGTGCACCTCGATCGCCGCCCGCAGGTCGTCGTCGCCCAGGAGGGGGCCGTAGCGGTGCAGGCCGGGGTCACCCGCCGCCGCGCCGGCCAGGGCGGCGCCCACCGCCTCGGCCACCGCCGGCGGCGGGGCCCAGGCCACCATCCCCTGGGCCAGGGAGAGGGCTGCGGGCGTGCGGGCCAGCAGGCCCGCCACCTCGGGGATCACCGGATCGGGAACGGCCGCCAGGCGGGCCGCGGGGAGAAAGGCTGCCATCGACGCCCCATGCCAGAGGGTCAGCTTCCCACCGGCAGCAGCAGTTCGAGCAGGGCGCCGCCGCCGGGATGGTTGGCGGCCTGCACGCGGCCGCCGTGGGTGATCGCGATCTGCTGCACGATCGCCAGGCCGAGGCCGCTGCCGCCGCGGCTGCTGCGGGCACGGGCCGGATCGCCGCGGTAGAAGCGCTCAAACATGTGGCCCAGATCGGCCTCGCTCAGGCCGGGGCCGTGGTCGCGCACGGCCACCAGCCACCAGTCGCGGCCACCGCGCAGGGTCACCTCGATGCGGCCGCCGTCGGCGCTGAAGCGCAGGGCGTTCTCGAGCAGGTTGAGCAGGGCGCGGTGCAGCCGCGAGTCATCGCCCCACACCAGCGGCAGCACCGGCTCCTGGCTGCCGGGATAGGGGCGCACCTCCCAGTGGAGGCTGACGGCGCGGTGTTCGGCCAGGGGGCGCAGGCCGGCCCACACCTGCTCGAGCAGGGCGCCCAGGTCCACCGGTGCCCAGCGGCTGTCCTGGCGCGGCAGGGTGTTCTCCAGGCGGGAGAGCTCCAGCAGGTCTCCCACCATCTCCTGCAGACGGCGCAGCTCCCGCTGCAGCCGCTCCACCAGCACGGCGTTGTCCTGGGTGACCCGGGCGGCGAGGCTGTCACCCACCAGCAGCAGGGCGGTGAGGGGCGTCTTGAGCTCGTGGGCCACATCGCTCACCCAGCGCTCCTGCTGCTCGAGCTGGGATTCGAGCGAGCGGCGGCTCTGCAGGTGGAGCGCCACCCAGCCCTGCTCCCCCGGCAGGGCCACGGCCTCCAGGTCATCGTCGCCCAGGGGCCAGCTGCCGCGCTGCAGGCGGCCCTGCAGCCGCGCCGTGGCCACCATCGCCGGCAGCTCAGGGCCGGGCCAGAGGCGGGCCAGGGGCAGGGAGGGAAGCAGCGAGGCCCCGGGGTTCTGCAGCAGGCGCTCGGCCCGCGGATTGATCAGCTGCACCGCGCCCTGGGGATCGATCAGCAGCCAGCCACCCGGCGCCTCCTGCAGCCAGCGCAGCAGCTGGGAGCGGCGCAGACCGGCGAAGGTGCGCGGCCGGCGGCGGCGGCGGGCCAGGGCCCAGCCCAGCAGCAGGCCGGTGCCACCGGCGGCGGCGAGAGCAGTGGCGAGGGCGGTGGCGGTGATCGCGGCCAGAGGTTCCACCCGCTCGCGCCTCCTCAGCCGAAGCGGTAGCCGAAGCCCCGCACGGTGATCAGGTGAACGGGCGCCGAAGGGTTGGCCTCCAGCTTCTCGCGCAGCCAGCGGATGTGCACGTCCACCGTCTTGCTGTCTCCGAAGTAGTCATAGCCCCACACCTGCTCCAGCAGGCGGTCGCGGCTCCACACCTTGCGCGGGTGCTGCATGAACAGCTCCAGCAGCCGGTACTCCTTGGGGGAGAGGTTCACCTCGATGCCGTCGCGGGTGACGCGGCACTCCTCCGGATAGAGGCGCAGGTTGGCGTGCTCCAGCAGCCGGGGCGTGGGCGTGGGGGCCTGGCTGCGGCGCAGCAGGGCGCGGCAGCGGGCCACCAGCTCGCGCATGCCGAAGGGCTTCACCAGGTAGTCGTCGGCCCCCACCTCCAGGCCCAGCACCCGGTCGGTTTCCGTGTCGCGGGCGCTCACCACCAGGATCGGGGTGTGGTCGCCCCCCTGGCGCAGGCGCCGGCAGATCTCCAGCCCGCCCATGCCGGGCAGCATCAGATCCAGCACCACCAGCGCGAAGGGCTCGCTGCCGCCGCCGGCCCGCTCCAGATTGGCCAGGGCCGTGGCGCCATCGCCGCAGGCCACCACGCGGAAGCCCTCCAGCTCGAGCGCCTCCCGGATGGTGTCGCGGATCGTGTCGTCATCTTCAACGACCAGGAGAGACGGGCTCATCGGCCCATTCTCCCCAAGGCCGCCGACCCCCCAGAAACCGGGCTCAGCGGCGGGGGCGGCATGGGGAGGGGGAGAGCACGAGGCGGCGCTCCGCATCGACGCGGAGCCAGCCTTCCTCGCGCAGGGCGCCGAGCATGCGGGTGACGGTGACGCGGGTGGTTCCGAGGGCACTGGCCATCTCCTGGTGGGTGAGCCGCAGATCGAGCCGCAGGCCCTCCGCACAGGGCTGGCCGTAGCTGGTGGCCACCAGCTCGAGGAAACCGCGCAGGCGGTCCTCCACCCGGCGCAGACCGAGCAGGGCCAGCAGGGCCTGGCTCTGGCGGTGGCGCTGGGCCAGGGCCTGGAGCAGGGCGGCGGCCAGGGAGCCATCGGCAAGGGCCTCGCTGGTGGTGAGGCAGAGCAGATCGGTGGGCACGAGGGCCCGGGCCTCGAACACCTCCACGCCGTTGAGGGGCTCGCCGAAGGGCTCGCCGGGCCCCGCCAGACCCAGCAGCAGCTCGTCGCCGTGGATCGTGAGCGAGCCGAGCTTCACCATGCCGCGGGCCACCAGCCAGAGGCTGTTGCGCAGCAGCGGCACGCTGCTGCCGGCGGGCACCTGCACCAGGCTGCGCTTGCGGTAGCTGGCCTCCAGCAGATCGCGGAAGCCATCGCGGCTGGCGGAACCGGAGGGGGGCGTGAACACCATGGCGGCATCGCGCTGGGATGGATCGAGGCTATGGAGCGCGTCTCACCCGCGCGCCAAGGGGCGGTAGAGGGGGGTTTAAGGGCTGGCTAAGAAGCGCGGCGGTCGGCCCCCGGCCCGGCCAACCTGGCAGGGGTTCACCGCGTTCTCCGCCATGGTCGCTCCCGAGGGCAGCCACACCCACCCGGCCGTCGCCGAGCAGCGCCGCCCGCACCCGGAGCAACACCGCCACCGCAGCCTCTCGGCCAACGCCTTCCGCTGGAGCGTGATCCTCAACAGCGCCCTCTCCGGCCTGCAGCTGGCGATCGGCTTCAGCTGCGGCTCCCTGGCGCTGATCGGCGATGCGGTGCACAACCTCGGCGATGTGGCCGGCCTGCTGCTGGGCTGGGGAGCGGAGCGGCTGAGCGGCCTGCCGCCCACGCGCCGCTTCACCTATGGCTTCGGCCGCAGCACCCAGCTGGCCTCCCTGGCCAATGCGGTGCTGATCCTGATGGCCGCGGCCGTGCTGCTGGTGGAGGGCGGCCAGCGGCTGATGCATCCGGTGGAGGTGAGCACCGGGCCGGTGCTCTGGGCCGCTGCCGCCGGCATCGCGGTGAACCTGCTCTCGGCCCAGATGTTCGGCGGCCACGGCCACGACCTCAACCGCCGCGCCGCGATGGTGCACCTGCTCACCGATGCGGCCGTGTCGGCGGCGGTGCTGGTGGCGGCCCTGCTGGTGATGCTCACCAACTGGAACCGGCTCGATGCCGTGGCGGCGATCGGCGTGGGCCTGGCCGTGGGCTGGAGCGGCGTGCAGATCCTGCTGCCCTCGGCCCGGATCATCCTCGATGGCGTGCCGGAGGGGATCGAACCGGCGGCCCTGGAGCGCCGCCTGCGCGAGCTGCCCGGCGTGCTTGATGTGCACCACGTGCACGTGTGGGCGATGAGCACCGCCCAGAACGCCCTCACGGCCCATCTGGTGCGCCAGCCCGGCAGCGTCGACGACCTGGCCCTGCTGCACGAGGCCAAGGGGGAGCTGGCCCGGCTCGGCATCGCCCACAGCACCCTGCAGCTGGAACCGCCGCCGCCGGCCGCCCAGGGGGATTAACCGGCCGACAAACAGATCAAGCAACCTTGATGCGAGTCTGGGGCCGCCCCGCCATGGCGCGGGTGCCCGCCACGGGGCGACGCCCCCACTCCGTTCCACCATGCGCAGCCTCTCCGCCCTGCAGCAGTACGCCCTGGTGACCGCCAATTACTGGGCGTTCACCCTCACCGATGGCGCCCTGCGCATGCTGGTGGTGTTCCATTTCCACGAGCTCGGCTACAGCGGCCTCGAGATCGCGTTCCTGTTTCTCTTCTACGAGTTCTTCGGCATCGTGACCAACCTCACCGGCGGCTGGCTGGGGGCCCGGTTCGGCCTGCGGCTCACCCTCTGGAGCGGCACCCTGCTGCAGGTGGCGGCGCTGCTGTTGCTGATCCCGGTGAGCGCCAGCTGGCCGAAGCTGTTTTCGGTGGTCTACGTGATGGCCGCCCAGGCGATGAGCGGCATCGCCAAGGACCTCAACAAGATGAGCGCCAAGGGGGCGATCAAGGCGGTGGTAGCCGGGCGCTCGCAGGGGGCTGAGGCGGTCGCGGGGGAGCAGCGGCTGTTCCGTTGGGTGGCGGTGCTCACGGGCTCGAAGAACGCCCTCAAGGGGGTGGGCTTCTTCCTCGGAGGCGTGCTGCTCACGGCCTTCGGCTTCTCCAGCGCCGTGGCGATCCTGGCGGGCGGCCTGCTGCTGGCCTTCCTCGCCACCCTGGTGCTGCCCCGCGAGCTCGGCCAGATGAAGGCCAAGCCGGGCTTCCAGGCCCTCTTCTCCCGCAGCGAGGGAATCAACATCCTTTCGCTGGCGCGCTTCTTCCTCTTCGGTGCCCGCGATGTGTGGTTCGTGGTGGCGCTGCCGCTGTTCCTCGAAGCCGCCCTGGGCTGGTCGTTCTCGGAGGTGGGCGCCTTCCTGGGCCTGTGGGTGATCGGCTACGGCCTGGTGCAGGGATCGGCCCCGGCCCTGCGGCGCAGCTGGGGCAGCAGCCGGCCACCGGGGGTGGCGGCCCTCAACTTCTGGGGGGCGCTGCTGTGCGCCGTACCGGCTCTGCTGGCGGTGGGGCTGTGGCGCGATCTGGCCAGCCCCGGCCTGGCCATCGTGGCCGGCCTGGCGGCCTTCGGTTTCGTGTTCGCCATGAATTCCTCGATCCACAGCTATCTGATCCTGGCCTACAGCGACAGCGAAGCCGTGAGCCTGAACGTGGGCTTCTATTACATGGCCAATGCCGCCGGCCGCCTGGTGGGCACCCTTCTTTCCGGGGCTCTGGTGCAGCAGGGGGGCCTGCCCGTGTGCCTGCTGGTGTCGAGCGGCATGGCCCTGGCGGCGGTGCTGGTGAGCAGCCGGCTGCCGGCGCTGCCTGGGATGGATCAGCGCAGCGGCCTGGGTCAGACCTAGGGCCGTACCTGCTGCGGACGGTCGTCGCGAAACGCGGAGGAGTTCCAATCGCGGCTGGCGGCAGCAGGGGGATCCCAGGGATGGCCGGCGGTGCGCACGGCATTCACCCAGGCATAGCCACCCACGAGGCTGAGGCTTCCCTGGGAGGTTTTGATCAACATGGCAACGTGAATCCAATGGATTGAGTGTGGGGATTCCGGCCGCCGCCGCGTGCTCTCTGGGATACCAAATCGCCGGCCAGCACTGATCCGGTAGCGCAGAACACCTCCCCAGCGCAGACCGCTGCACCGATGCGCCATACGGTACGGACGTTCACCCTGCTCCGATGCCATGAGCGTGTCGCGCGAATGCCTGCACCCGACCCCTGGATGGGGACGCACGCCCTCACCGATCCAGGCCGGCAACGTGGCCGCCCGCGGCCGCCACTGCATCCTTGAGCTCTACCGCTGCAACCGCCAGCGGCTCGATGACGAAACCTTCCTCGCCGAAGCGATCCGCCGATCAGCGCAGTGTGCCGGAGCCACCCTGCTGCAGCTGATCACCCATCGCTTCAGCCCCCAGGGCGTCACCGGCCTGGCGCTGCTGGCCGAATCCCACATCTCGATCCACACCTGGCCGGAGCTCGGCTACGCAGCGGTGGATGTGTTCACCTGCGGCGACCACACCATGCCGGAGAAGGCGTGCCGCGAGCTGGCCGCCCGGCTGCAGGCAGGGGAACAGCGGCTTCAGAGCCTGCGCCGCGACACCCCACCCGGCCTGCCCACCCCCAGCAGGGCCTTAGCCAGGCCTTAACCGCATCACCACGCGCCCTTTGCGGAGGGCCTGGAAACGCTCCATACAGTCGAGCCAGAGGTCTGGCCATCCCCGTCCATGCCCCTTCCTCCCCCGGATCTGCGGCGGCTGCTGGGGGGAGGGATTCTGGAGAATGCGGATGGTGGGCGATCCAGCTGCAGCGTCTTCCGGGCGGGGAGCCCGGTGCCCCTGCTGCGCAACACCCTCTGGCTGGTGGTGAGTGGGCTGGTGCGCTTGCACGCCTCGGCGGAGGACGGCGAGGAGGTGCTGCTCGGGATGGCAGGGCCATGGGAGCTGTTCGGGGAACCCCTCAGCCACCATCCCTCCTGCCAGGCCACAACCCTCTGGGTCAGCGAGCTGCTGCCCCTCAGCCGGGAGCAGATCCACGCCGATCCGCTGCTCTGCCAGGCGGTGCTCGAAACAGTGATGGAGCGGCAGCGCCAGAGCGAGAGCCTGCTGGGGCTGCTCGCCCTGCGCCGCGTGGAGGATCGGGTGCGCGGCTTCCTGGAGTTGCTGGCCGAGTGTTACGGCCAGCCGTGCGAGGCGGGACTGCGGCTCGACCTGCAGCTCACCCACCGTCAGATCGCCACCGCCCTGGGCACCACGCGCGTGACCGTGACCCGGGTGATCGGCGCGCTGCGGGAGCAGGGCCTGCTGCAACTGGATGGGGAGCGGTGCCTGGTGATCGGCCACCGGCCGCTGCCGACGGCCGGTGGACCGGCGTCGACCTAGGTTCCGGGGAGAGACCGCTCCCCGATCTTCCGCATGGCCGCGCCCTCCACTCCCCTGCTCCGCAGCCTCGCCACCGCCCTGGCCATCACCGCCAGCGGCGTGGGCCTGGCCAGCTGCGGCGGCGGCTCCAGCCTCAACGGCGCCGGCGCCTCCTTCCCCGCGGCGATCTACCAGCGCTGGTTCCAGGACGTGCGCACCAAGGGCGTGAACGTGAACTACCAGTCGGTGGGATCGGGAGCAGGGGTGCGCCAGTTCGTGGCGGGCACGGTCGACTTCGCGGCCAGCGACGTGCCGATGAAGGCTGACGACATCAGCTCCGTGAAGCGCGGCGTGGTGCAGGTGCCGATGACCGCCGGCGCCATCGCCGTGGCCTACCACCATGAGGGCTGCGATCTGAAGCTGAGCCAGGCCCAGCTGGCCGATGTGTTCCTCGGCAGGATCAGCAACTTCAGCGAGCTGGGCTGCGCCGCCAAGCCGATCAAGGTGGTGTTCCGCTCCGACGGATCGGGCACCACCGCCAACTTCACGGCCCACCTGGCGGCGATCAGCCCCGCCTGGAAGGCGGGCCCCGGCGACGGCAAGACAGTGACCTGGCCCACCGGCATCGGTGCCAAGGGCAATGAGGGCGTGGCGGCCCAGCTCAGCCAGCTCGACGGCGGCATCGGCTATGTGGAAACCGCCTATGTGAAGGGCGTGCTGCAGGCCGCCGCCCTCACCAACGCCGCCGGTGCCGTGCTCCGGCCCACCCCTGAAACGGCAAGCCAGGCCCTGGCCGCGATCGACCTTGGCCCCTCGCTCACCGGCCGCAACCCCAACCCGGCGGCCGGCTACCCGATCGTGACCTTCAGCTGGATCCTGCTGTATCAGCAGGGCAACGCCGCCAAGCTTGAGAGCCTGCAGAAGGTGTTTGAGCACACCCTCTCCGAGCAGGCCCAGGGAATGGCGCCGGATCTTGGCTACATCAGCCTGCCGGCGCCGGTGCGGGAGCGCAGCCTCGCGGCCGTGCGCTCCCTGAAGCCCTGATCCACGCTCAGCTGCCGATGCGGGCCACGGCCTTCCTGGCCGCGGTCAGGATCGAACCGCGCAGGGGCACGTAGCCGAGATCATCGGCCTTGTTCTGGGCCGGGCCCAGCAGGTGCAGCATGGCCTTGCGGATGCTGCCGGCCTTGGCACCGTTGCCCTTCTCGTAGGCAAGGATCCAGGTGAGCGTGGAGATGGGATAGCTCTCAGCGCCCGCCGGGTTGGCATCCTCGCCGGCCAGGTTGGCGTTGAGCTGGATGTTGTTCAGCGCGGCGGCACCGCTCTTGAGGTTGGGCTTCACGAATTTGCCGGCCTTGTTCTGCAGGGCAGCGGCCTTGATCGCACCCTTCACGTAGGCCTGGTTGAGGTAACCGATGGCCCCGGGGGTGTTGGCGATCACCCCAGCCACGCCTTCGTTGCCCTTGCCGCCCACGCCCACGGGCCACTTCACGCTCTTGCCCTCACCCACCTTGGTCTTCCACTCGGAGGAGAAGGCCGAGAGCGAATTGGTGAAGGCGAAGGTGGTGCCGGAGCCATCGGAGCGGTGGGCCACCCGGATCGGGCCCTTGCCGCACTTCAGCTGCTCCCAGGTCTTGATCTTGCCCAGGAACACATCCACCGCCTGCTTCTGGGTGAGCTTGAGGGCAGGGCAATCGGCCTTGTTGTAAGCGATGGCGATCGTGCCGCCCACGGCCGGGAACTGCACCACACCGCGGCTCACCTTCGCGGCTTCGGCCGGCTTGATCGGTTCATCGGTGGCGCCGAAATCCACGGTGCCGGCCACGAACTGGCGCACGCCGGCGCCGGAGCCGACGGACTGGTAATTCACCCGCACGCCCTGGGAGGCGAGACCGGCGAAGGCGGATTGGTAGAAGGGGGCCGGGAAGGTGGCACCGGCACCGTTGATGGCGGCCTGGGCCAGCGCGGCGGTGGTGACGGTGCCGAATCCGGCAGCGACTCCGAGGATCAGGGCCTTCTTGGCGAAGGTCATCGGGAAGCCAGGGGTGAGAACAAGCCAAGCGTTGCAATCAGCCCCCACCCGGGTCGTTATCAACGCGTTAAGGCGCGTTCAAGATCCGGGGGATGCCGCGATCGGCATCAGCCCTGCGAGGGCTCAGCGCTGGGCGGTCCAGTCCTGAAACCAGCCGCGGCGCCACAGCCACCACGCCTGGATCGCCGCCACGGCGGCCATCAGCAACAGCACCATCGGGTAGCCCCAGCGCCACTCGAGCTCGGGCATCACCCGGAAGTTCATGCCGTAGATGCCGGCGATGAAGGTGAGCGGCGCAAAGATGCTGGTGAGAATCGTGAGCGTCTTCATCACCTGATTCATGCGGTTGCCCACGCTGGCGCCATAGGCCTGGGTGATCGCATCGCACTGGCTGCGCAGCAGCTCGCAGTTCTCAAACAGCAGCTCCACGATCCCATCCATCTCCTGGAAGCCGCCGATGGCCTCCGGCCCGAGCAGCTGCTGGTTCTCGCGCAGCAGCATGCGGATCTGGTGGCGCAGGGGCCACACCTGGCCGCGCACCGCCCGCAGCAGGCTGCGGTAGCGGAAGGTGCGGCTGAGCAGCTTCGGTTTCGGCCGGCGCAGCACCATCTCCTCGAGATCATCGAGGCGGTGGGAGATGGTCTCAAGGATCGGGAAGAGCTCATCGAGCAGATCGTCGATCAGAAAGTGGAGGATGTCGTCGAGGTCGCGGTCCTCGATGGCGGGGCTGCGCTCCAGCAGCCAGCTGGTGAGGTCCGGGAAGGGTTCGGCCGTGATCGGCGCCTCCTCCACCGTGATCAGCAACCCAGGCAGCAGCAGCACCCCCACCTGGTCGCTGAGCAGGCGGTCGGGGTCGCTGGCGAAGCCGAGCCGGTGCAGCACCACCAGCACCGCATCCTCGATGCAGTCGACCTGGGGCCGCTGGGGCGGGCGCAGCAGGGGCTCGGCCAGCACCGGCGGCACCAGGAGCCGCTCCAGCAGCTCCTGGATCGCGGCGCTGTCCGCCAGACCGCGCAGCCGCAGCCAGAGCGGCACGCCCCGCCGGCGCAGGGCGTGGATCGCCTCGCTGCTGGGCTGGGGCCAGTGCCGGGGCGCCTCCGCTTCGAACACCACCGCATCGATGCGGGTGGGGGCGGTGCCGCCGTGCACCAGCAGCTCGGCGGGAAGATCGGCGGGCCGGTGTTCAAGGAGCTGGGAACTGAAGGCCCCCGGTGTGAGACGTAGCAAGGAACCCCGCCTGCCTGCCTGTGGTGCCCACAGTGTCGCGGCAGTGGCGTGGACGCGCATCGGTTCGGGCCTGAACGGCACACCAGGGGCGGGCCTCAGGCCAGCCGGTGGCAGTGGTAGAGGCCGATCCCCGGCAGCCGATCCACCGCGTCGCAGCGCACACCCGCGATCCGGGGCTCCTCCCGGCTGAGCAGCTCCACACCGGCTTCGGCACGGCGCTGCACATCGGTGGGGTTGGCTTCGGCGGGCACACGCCGGCCGGCGTACCAGTTGAGGCTGGGACGCTCCGCCTCCTGCCACAGATACACCGGCGGGCCGGGATGGCGGCGCAGCAGGGCCGCGGCCGTGGCAGCGGACCAGGATTCGTTCAGTTCCCAGAGCCAAAGCGGGCTGGCCATCAGCAGCAGCAGGCTGAGCCAGGTGCCGAGCACCGCCAGCAGCCCCCCCGCCCGCCGCCGGCCCCCAAGGGGCGACGCCACCAGCCCCCCGCCCAGCAGCAGGCCCGCGCCCAGCGGCAGTGCCAGCAGACCCGCCGCGGCGGGCAGAGCCACCAGGCCCGCGATCACAACGGCGCCGGCGAGCAGCAGCGCGGCGCCCAGGCCGCTCCAGAGCCAGGGCAGGCGCCGCAGCCAGGCGGCCGCCGGCGGCAGGGGGCGGCGCCGCTCCACCAACCAGGCCAGGGCAGGGCCGCACACCAGGGCGAAGGCTGGCCAGAGCAGCAGGCTGTACCAGGGCAGCTGGGTGCGCAGCGGCAGCACCACGAGGGCGCTCAGCAGCGTGAGGCCGATGGCCCAGCGGCCCCAGGCGCTGCGGCGCCGCCGCCAGGCCAGGGCCAGACCGAAGGGCCAGAGCGGCAGCCAGGGCCACCCTCCCTCCAGCACTTCAAGCACCGGCTGGAGCGGCCCGCCGCTGTGGCCTTCGAGGCGATCGGCCAGGCGGGCAAAGCCCTGCTCGTGCCACATCACCAGCGCCTCCGGCCCGCGCACCAGCAGGTGGCCCAGGTGCCAGCCCAGGCCGGGCAGCAGCCCGAGCAGCACCCCCAGGCCCAGGCTGAGCAGCTGCGGCCGGCCCAGCGCCCGATCGCCCAGGCGCAGCAGCCAGGGGCCGAGCAGCAGCGGCAGGGCGGCGGGGGCCTTGAGCAGCAGCAGCGCCGATCCCGCCAGCCCCGCCAGCAAGCCCCAGCCCAGCAGGCCAAGCTGACCTCGGCGGCCGGGCCTTGGCGCGGCGCTGAGCAGGGCCCACCACACCAACACCATGGCCACCAGCAGGGTGCCATCGAGCATCACCAACCGGCCGTGGCGGGCCAGCGGCAGCAGGGTGAGCACCACGGCCGCGGAGGCCAGGGCGGAGAGGCGATCACCCGGCCGCAGGCGCCACTGCACCAGCCCCACCAGCGGCACCAGCAGGCTGGAGATCAGGGCCGGCAGGCTGCGCAGTAGGGCATCGGGCGGCAGCGCATCGGCGGGGGCTCCGGCCAGGGCACGCCACAGACCAATCAGGCCGGCAATCAGCAGGTGCAGCCCCGGCGGCTTGTTGAGGTAGGCATCGCCCCAGTAGGTGGGCCAGAGCTTGTCGTGCCAGGGGGCGCCGCTGAGCTCCAGGGCCACCCGCGCCACGATGCCCTCATCCCAGTCGCGCAGGTGGGCGCCGCCCAGGCCGGTGAGGGCCAGCCCCACGGCCAGGCCCCAGAGCAGCAGCAGGGCCGCGGAAGGTGGGCGGGCCAGCGACTGGCCCGGCTGCGGGCTGGGGTCCGGCATGGGAAGGGGGCGCGGGAGCAGGCCGAACCTATGGATGGCGGCCGGGGCCGGTCGTTAAGAACAGCTCAGGACTGCGTTAACGGCGCGGCGACACCGGGCATGAAGCGCCGCTCGTGGTCGGCGCCGCGCAGCATCCGGTTCCAGTAGAGCCAGGGCAGCAGATCCTTCTTCACCACCCACATCAGCCAGCGCTCCTGGGTGGGATCGAGCGGGAAGGAGGGCACCGGCGTTCCCTCGTAGTTGAACTCGGCCATGATCACGCGGCCGTACCCGGTGATCAGCGGACAGCAGGCATAGCCGTCGTAGCGGGCCGCCAGGGGCTGGCCATCGAGGTGGGCCAGCAGGTTGGCCACCAGCACGGGCGCCTGGCCGCGCACCGCGGCAGCCGTCTTGGAGTTGGGCAGCGACGACACATCGCCCAGGGAGAACACATTGGCGAAGCGCACGTGCTGGGTGGTGCCCTTGTCGACATCCACCCAGCCCCCGGGGCCCTCCACCGCCAGCGGGCTCTGGGCCACCACATCGGGTGCCGCCATCGGCGGGGTGACGTGCAGCATCGCGAAGGGGATCACCTCCTCGCGCTCGCTCTCCCCCTCCCGCACCGTGAACACCGCCTCCTTCGCGTCGCCCCGCACGGCCTTGAGCGTGTGCTGGTAGCGGGCATCGATGCCGCGGCGGGCCACCACGCCCCGAAGCGGTTCGGCGAAGGCGGGGATGCCGAAGATGCCGGGGGTGGCGGTGGCGTAGATCACGTTGGTGGCCTGGGCCACGGCCGGCGAACGCTTGAACACGTCGTCGGCCAGATACATGATCTTCTGCGGGGCGCCGGCGCACTTGATCGGCGTCTGCGGGAAGGTGAAGATCGCGTTACCGCCGCGGAAGGCCTGGATCGTCTCCCAGGTGTAGCCCACGTGCTCGCGGGAGTAGTTGCTGGTCACCCCGTTGCGGCCCAGGGTCTCGCGCAGGCCCTCGATGCGGTCCCAGCAGAGCTTGATGCCGGTGGCCACCACCAGCACGTCGTAGTGCAGCACCGCCCCGGAGCTGGTGGTGACCGTGGCGGCGGCGGGATCGAAGCCGGCGGCGGCCTCCCGGATCCAGTGCACACCGGCGGGAATCAGGCTGCCCTCGTCGCGCCGCGTCTCCTCCAGGGTGAACACGCCGCCGCCCACCAGGGTCCAGCCGGGCTGATACCAGTGATCCGCGGAGGGCTCGAGGATGGCGATCTCCAGCTGGGGCCGGGCCCGGCGCAGCTGGGCCGCCACCGTGAGGCCCGCGGCCCCGCCGCCGACGATCAGGATCTGGTGGTGGGCCATGGGAACAGGGAAGCGAGAGGCAGCGCTGGTTCCATCATCACCACGGCAACGCGCGCGCGCAGCCTGCCGCGGCGGCGGCGCAGCTCCGCCGCGATGGCGGCCGCCATCCGGCTTTCCAGCGCCGGGGCCACCAGGCTGAGGGGAGCCGCCCCGGGCCGATGTTCCTGCGCCTCCGCCACGATGCCGACGCCAGCCTGGTGGAGGTGCTCGACCTGGCGCAGCTGGTGAACCCCTTCCAGGCCACGGTGCTGGCCCGCCTGCACGGCGGCGAGGAGCTGCAGGAACCGGAGGCCTTCGCCAAGGCGGACCTGCTGTTCACCTCGGGCGAACCGCTGCCGCGCTGCTGGCGCGATGCCCGCTACCGGGAGCATCCGGTGTAACCGGAGCTCAGATGAAGTACATGGTGTGGCCCAGGCGCAGCTCCTCGCTCCGCTCGAGCAGCTCCTGCAGGGTGGTCTGGGCCAGGATGCGGCTGCGTGCCTGCTCCAGCCGGGCGCTCAGGGCCTCCAGCACCTGAAACTCGGCCGTGGCCCGGCTTCCCCCGGAGTGGGAGACGGGATCCCCCTCCAGGCAGTGCACCACCTCCGCCACGCAGATCTCCGCGGCAGGGCGGGCGAGCTGGTAGCCGCCGCGAGGACCGCGGATGCTGCGCAGGATGCGGGCCCGGCGCAGGCTGGTGAGCATCTGCTCGAGGTAGCGGTCGGGGATGCCCTGGCGCTGCGCGATCTCGGCCACCTGGAGCACGCCGCCGCCGGGATACGCGGCCGCCAGCTCGATCAGCGCCACGAGGCCGTATTCCGTCTTGGCGCTGAAGATCATCGGTTCCCCGGCGTCGCTGCGGGGATTGTGCCAGGGGAGGAAGGCCTGGCAGCGGTTTCCGGTGCTGCGGCTGGGCTTGCACAACGCCTGCGGAACGCCTGCAAAACGCCTGCAAAAGGCAGGCAGAACGCAAGCCTGGAGGCAGGCCCATGAATTCCCTCTCCCCGCGCGAGACGAGAGACCGGCAAGCCGACGCGGCCCCTCAGGCCGGCCTCAGAACACCTCCACCCCCGCCGCCGCGGGCAGCACCACCTGGCGGCGGGCCGATTCGGCGCAGCCGCTGGGGGTGGGGAAGATCTTGCCGGGGTTGGCCAGGCCGGCCGGATCGAAGGCCTGGCGCACCCGCTGCATCGTGGCCAGGTCGTCGGGGCCGAACATCCAGTCGAGGTAGCAGCGCTTGTCGTTGCCCACGCCGTGCTCGCCGGTGATGCTGCCGCCGGCCTCGATGCACACCCGCAGGATGCCTGCGCCAAGCTCCTGCACCCGCTCCACCACGCCCGGCTCCTCGGCGCGGTAGAGGATCAGCGGGTGCAGGTTGCCATCGCCGGCGTGGAACACGTTGGCCACCGGCAGCTCGAAGCGGCGGGCCAGCTCCTCGATCGCGGCCAGCACCCGCGGCAGGGCGCTGCGGGGCACCACGCCATCCTGCACGTAATAGGTGGGGGTGATGCGGCCGGCGGCGGCGAAGGCCGACTTGCGCCCCTTCCAGAGCAGGGCCCGATCGGCCTCATCGCGGGCCTGGCGGATCGTGCCTGCACCGGCCTTGCGGCACAGATCGGCGGCGATCTCGATGGCCGCGGCCACCTCCCGCTCCTGGCCGTCGAGCTCCACCAGCAGCACGGCGGCGGCCTCGCGCGGGTACTCGTCCACGCCGAAGAGGTCGTTGACGGCGTTGAGGGTGAAGTTGTCCATGATCTCCATGCCCGCCGGCAGCACCCCCGCCGCCGTCACCAGCCGCACCGCCTCGCCGGCCGCCTCCATCGAGGCGAAGTCGGCCAGCAGCACTGCCACGCTCTGGGGGGCCCGCAGCAGGCGCAGCGTCACGGCGGTGGCGATGCCGAGCGTGCCCTCGCTGCCGATGAACACGCCGCGCAGATCCAGCTCGGGCGCCTCGCTGAGGCCGCCGCCGAGGGTGGTGATCGTGCCGTCGGGCAGCACCACCTCCAGGCCCAGCACGTGGTTGCTGGTGACGCCGTACTTGAGGCAGTGCACGCCGCCGGAGTTCTCGGCCACGTTGCCGCCGATGCTGCACACCACCTGGCTGGAGGGGTCGGGCGCGTAGTAGTAGCCGTCGCCGGCCACGGCCCGGGTGACCCAGCTGTTGATCACGCCCGGCTGCACGGTGACGCGCCGGTTGGGCAGATCCACCGCGAGGATGCTGCGCATGCGGCTGGTGGCGATCACCAGGGCGGGCCGCTCGGCCACGGCGCCGCCGGAGAGGCCCGTGCCGCTGCCGCGGGCCACGAAGGGCACGCCGAGCTCGGCGCACAGGCGCACCACCGCCGCCACCTGCTCGGTGGTTTCCGGCAGCACCACCAGCGGCGGCTGATGCCGATGCAGGGTGAGGCCGTCGCAGTCGTAGGCGAGCAGCTCCTGGCGGGCGGCCACCACGGCCCGCGCCGGCAGGATCGCGCGGCAGCGCTGGGCGAGCCGGCCCCAATTGATCGTCATCAGTGCCTCGCTCCGCTCATCCGGTGCCTCGCTGCTTGTCTGGTTCAGCGCCTCGCTCCGCTTGTCGGTGGCACGCGCAGGCCCTGGGGCCGATTGCATCCGTTGCCCCACGAAGTTACCGGGCCGGATCGGTTTCGGTCACCGTTGCGTCAGGATGGTTCGCGGTTCTCTGTCCGTCTGCGGTTCCCGCCTTGACTTCGGCCTCCCCTTCAGCGCCGGCTTCGGCTTCCGTGCTCAACACCTCCCGGTCCGAGGAGATCTTCGCCGCCGCCCAGACGCTGATGCCCGGCGGCGTCAGCTCCCCGGTGCGCGCCTTCCGCTCGGTGGGCGGCCAACCGATCGTGTTCGACCGGGTCAAGGGCGCCTACGCCTGGGACGTGGACGGCAACCGCTACATCGATTACGTGGGCAGCTGGGGCCCGGCGATCTGCGGCCACAGCCACCCCGAGGTGCTCGCCGCCCTCCAGGCCGCCCTGGAGAAGGGCACCAGCTTCGGCGCCCCCTGTGAGCTGGAGAACACCCTCGCCGAGATGGTGATCGAGGCGGTGCCCTCGGTGGAGATGGTGCGCTTCGTGAACTCCGGCACCGAGGCCTGCATGGCCGTGCTGCGCCTGATGCGCGCCTACACCGGCCGCGAGAAGGTGATCAAGTTCGAAGGCTGTTACCACGGCCACGCCGACATGTTCCTGGTGAAGGCCGGCAGTGGCGTGGCCACCCTGGGCCTGCCGGATTCGCCCGGCGTGCCGAAGGCCACCACCGCCTCCACCCTCACCGCCCCCTACAACGACCTTGAGGCGGTGAAGGCCCTGTTCGCCGCCAACCCCGGTGAGATCGCCGGCGTGATCCTCGAGCCGGTGGTGGGCAACGCCGGTTTCATCACCCCCGAGCCGGGCTTCCTTGAGGGGCTGCGCGAGCTCACCACCGAAAACGGCGCCCTGCTGGTGTTCGACGAGGTGATGACCGGCTTCCGGATCAGCTACGGCGGTGCCCAGGCGAAGTTCGGCATCACCCCCGACCTCACCACGATGGGCAAGGTGATCGGCGGCGGCCTGCCCGTGGGCGCCTACGGCGGCCGCGCCGAGATCATGGGGCTGGTGGCCCCGGCCGGCCCGATGTATCAGGCGGGCACCCTCAGCGGCAACCCGCTCGCCATGACCGCCGGCATCAAGACCCTCGAACTGCTGAAGCAGCCGGGCACCTACGAGCGCCTTGAAGCGATCACCCGCCGCCTCAGCGACGGCATCGGCGAGGCGGCCCGCGCCGCCGGCCTGCCCTACACCGGCGGCAACATCAGCGCCATGTTCGGCTTCTTCCTCTGCGAAGGGCCGGTGCGCAACTTCGAGGAGGCCAAGGCCACCGATACGGCCCGTTTCGGCCAGCTGCACCGGGCCATGCTCGAGCGGGGCATCTACCTTGCGCCCAGTTCCTACGAAGCGGGCTTCACCTCCCTGGCCCACACCGACGCGGACATCGACGCCACCCTGGCGG
>VFQS010001221.1_pt1 | contig 24231 bp, 26 predicted proteins | sample 3512361 | NCBI WGS metagenome assembly VFQS01 (sample SAMN10412375, study PRJNA504923) | tailings metagenome | isolation source: Relicate 1 Philex TSF3 active mining | place: Philippines
GGGAGAGGCATCCTTCGGTAAAGACTCTCCCTGGAGGGGAGAGGCATCCTTCGGTGCGCCCGCTTTCTCCCGAAGGGTAGCGCTAGAGGCATCCTTTGGCAGGATTGGTTCGTTATCATTCGTATGCGGCTCCTCCTCTCCATTTGTATTCGTATTTGTATTTGTGCTGTTTGTATTGGTAGTCAATGCAAAACGATAATATGGCGCCACACGATAAATCTCCCGATATTGCAAATGATGGATGAAATATCCCGGACGTGCCACCGTCTCCGGTAGAAAGGTTTGGTACCTATTGCCTTCGTTGACAAACCACATGAGGGGAGCCGCCACGATGATTTTTTGATTTGTATTGGTATTGTTGGGCGCAGTTCGCATACGATCAAAATACGAACACAAACGATCACATCGTTCGCCCCATCCCAAAGCAAACAAATCCTCGCCTTCCCACCGATAGATATCTTCGGTCAAAAACACACGTCGAATGTTTTTTTGTTTTTGTTCGTCGGTTTCATTTTGTAAGCGGGCTTTCTGACGTTTCGATAAGGGCAAAATCGATCCAAACAAAATCGTATCGTGATACAACGATGGCGACGATGGCGACGGCGACAATGGCGACGACGACGTTTCATTATTGTCCACACTTTCTCTCCTTAAAATACGACGTTGTTTGACATCGTATTCCAACAAATCCGTGGATCCATCGGGTTGATGCCACAAAAACGCCTTCTTTCCCGTGGGAATCGCCAACACCATGGAAGGCGCCTCCACGATGATTTTGTTGTGGGTAATGTCGGTTTCATACGCCATTTCAAAAGAGGGGAACGGTTGTTTTCTTGTTTTTGTTATTGTGTTTGTATTTGTGGTTATTGTTCCTGTTGTGTATTTGCCACCGTCATGATGATGATGGTTGTTGTTATTACAGTTATAATCATGGCGATGATGATGATGAATTTTGTTTTTTTTGTATGGCTGCATTTCTTTCTTTTTTTTTTGTGTGGCTTTCAAAAAAAAAAACAAAATGAAAAATGAAAAATGAACAGAATCGAAAAGAAAATAGATTAACAAACAAAGATTAAATTATGATGAAGATGACAATTCTTATTGTTCCAACGATGCGTGCAATTTGCCTAAAAATGCATTCAATTGTGTCGACATCCATTGTTGTTCCATGTCTGTCAATTGAGGTGGTTGAGGTTTGATTGTTGTCGTTGCATGGATTTGGTTTGTTGTCGTTGTTGCATTCGCTTGGGTATTTTGTTGGGTAATCAATTGGGTTTCTTTTTCTTGGAGTGCTTTCGCCAAATCATCCATCATGGATTTGTATTTTTCAATGTCTTCTTCCTTCGATCGATCACCATCATCGTTCCCGCAATGGCTTGTTTTGTTGTTGTTTGCATTAAAAAAAGTTTCATATATATAATGGGCTATGATGAGCAAGGCAATCGAGATGATGATCGTGTTGATCCATTCATTCATTGTTTTTGGTTGGTTTTTCGTTTTCTTTTTTTTTGTGTATTTTTTTTTTAATTTGTTTTAAAAAAAAAAGAAAAGGATGTACGAGAGTTAGGGTTTTCCATAGACAAAAAGATGTGTCATTTGAACCTGTCGTTTTTTTTGTTTATTTGTTTGTATGTGATTTGTTTTTGTTGTTTGTGTGGTTTATCTACGAGAGGAACGGGACTTTCTTCTGCGACGACGACCACCTGTTGTTGGTACTTGTGACTGTGGATTAGTTTGGGCAACTTCAACTGGTTTTGGGTCAGCTTTATCTGGTTTTGGGTCAGCTTTATCTGGTTTTTGGTCAGCTTTATCTGCTGGTTTTTCTTCTTTTCCTGCGTCGGAATTTGTTAATGATGAAATAAAATTTGTAAATATATTTCCATTAGTATCAGTTGCAATTGATTTTGCAATTCTTTCTCTTTCAGTTTTTATTAAATCAAGAAGTTCATCGACAAGTTTTTTATCATTCTCTGATAATTTTCCATTAATTTCTTTTTCAGTTTTTATTAATTCATCAACAAGTTTTTTATCATTCTCTGATAATTTTCCCTTAATTTCTGTTGCTTTATCTTCGACAACACCACCACCTCTCATTCTACGAGAGGACTTCTTTCTCCTTCTTCCTCCATTTTGTGTTTTTAACGTTGTTCCTGGCATTTTTTAAGTAGTTTTTTTGTAAAGAATGAAAAAAAATGTAAATGTAAAAAAAAAATAATACGTTCAAATTCTATATCATAAAGAACATATTATTTTCATATGAAATTAAAACTCTCTCACTCGGTTTTGGTTTGTTTACAACAAAAAACCGAACTTAACTGAACCGAACTAATCAAAAGAAACGCGGCGAGTACCACGTCTATGGCGACGCAAATGAGAAGAAGAACGACGTTTTTTGTTGGTACCACGACGACCACGACGACGACGACGACGACCCCCATTCATGGACGACGTCTCGACAGGACGAAACAAAGGTTCTTGATTTTCACCGTCCATTCCTAAATATTTGTAAGTTTTGTCGACAGACAAACTTTTCAAATGAACGATGGTTGGTTGATTATTTTCAGGGGCTGATGAAGCATCGCACGGCGGGCCTGGGGGTCCTTGTGGTCCCGGTGGGCCTTGCGGACCCATCGATTTCTCTTCTACAGAGGCAACCGAATTCATATCGGGTGAAGGAGAAGAAGATGCCTCTTCGGAACCACTTTCCGGTGTTGAGTCTTCTTCGGACGACGCAACTTTGGACGCGTCTTGTTCAGATTCATCTTTACTTTCATCACCTTCGCGTTTATTTTCACCTTCGTCTTTATTTTCACCTTCGCCCTCACCGAAGAGTTTATCTTTTAAATTCAAAAGAGATGCCATATTGTTTGAGTAAAAAATATCAATGCGTTGTATTTTTTTTTCTTCTTTTTTTTTAAAAAAAAAAAATAATTCGTTCGTCTTTTCTATTCATGCCATACATATTTTTTTTTCTTTTATAAAGAAGAAGACGAACAGTCCTGCTGCATTTTGGTGCCCCCAAAATAAGGATATCCATGTCCTTCACGCAACATGATATCATTGACGGACACTTCATCCACGCCATTCCATACTTTGACCAAAATACGGCCATATTTGTCGAAATCGCCACATTCGATTTTGATCCATCCCTCCGGATTGCGCATCAACAATTCATGCAATCGTTGTTTGGCCAACCGGGCTTTTTCGATGACTGACTCGCGATTGGGGGTTTTCAACAAAGGTCGTATTTCGGGACTGTCATAGCCATACATACGACATCGATATTTGGTCCATTCCCCATCCTCGGAGTCAATGTCCTTCGACGCATCATCTTTACGTGATGGACAGAAAAAGGCGGATTTTTTGAAGACAATGGAAAAGGTATCCCCATCATAAATGTGGCAAGGGTAACCGATGATTTCGCGATGACGGAACGTGAAATAGGGAATGGAGGATGGATCCGATGATAATATGGAGGAGGAGGAGGAGGATGGTGCAGATACTTTTTTCTTGGTGCCGAGCATGGATTTGCGGGAACAACATGGAAAAAAGAATCGCATGGTGTTCGTTTGTTCGGTGTAATTTTTTTTTGAAAAAGAAAATAGGTGATTTTTTTTGTGTTTTTTTTTGGTTAATTAAAAAAAAAATGTTGTTACTTTTTCAAAAAAAAAAGGATAATTTGTTTATTCATGTTTTTTGTTGTTATATATCTAAGGATACAGTATTACGTGATTCGGCTTTGCTGCGTTTGTTGTTGCGACGGGGCATACTACTCGACGACAAATCTTTGAGAGAAGACACACTAACCATGGATTCATCGAGACCCATCAATTCGGTTGACAAATTGATTTCATGGACGTTGTTGTTGTTGTTTTGGTTTACATTTGTATTTGTATTTGTATTTGTATTTGCATTTGTGGACAAGTTGTCGCCATTTTTGGACTTTAATCCCGAAAGCAATGAATCGAAATCGGTGGTTTGTGGACCTTTCATTTCGGGACGACGTGGGATTCCATTGTTGTTGTTATTATTATTATTCAAATCTTCGCGGAACATGGCCCCTCTACCGAATGCCAAATCGGGACGATTGACGGGTATTTCATTTTGTTGCGATGGTTGTTGTTGGAAAGCCATTTGTCCGGGACGCGTAGGGGCAGGTTGCGATTTGGTTTCAATGGGTTTGGGAGGAGGACCAAACGCGGTATTGATGTCATCGTTGCCATAACCGCCATAATGTTGGGCTCCCCCACCACCTCTGCCATGACTTTGTTGTCCCATCAAATTGCTGGCAAATCCAAAGCCGGGTTGCTGCTGTTGTCCCATACTTTTGACGGTGGCATCCGTCCAAAGACGCATTAATTCGGGGGATTGTTTGACAATGTCTTGGAATCCCGGCGCGGCCGACGACAGAGCTTTATTGGAAATAGACACCGTCGCGGCACTGACGCCCAACTTCAGCAGCAAGGCCACCTCCGGCGACATTTTACCTCCACGATATTTTTCGTGTAATTCTCCGAAAATTTCGTCATACGTATCAAGTTCTTCGGTCACTTTGTCGCCGAAACCACTCAAATCGATGTCAAAGGGATTGAGGGCCGTATTGGCAAATTCGAGGGTATTCACGAAAGCCATCAACCACCATTTCTGCAATTTGACACTTTCCTTGCGGCGTTTTTCGTCGACGCAGGCTTCATATTCCTCTTCAATGTCTTCATAGGAACTGTCCATGGTCAAATTGGCCGACGACATGTGTTTGAATTTCTTGGTTTCGTTGAATTCTTCGAGTTTTTGCAACATTTCGCGTTTCTTGCGGCGACGATCTTTTTCGCTCATGGAGGCACCGCGGGACGACGAGGACGACGATGGAATATCGTTGGCTTTGGTGAATCCATCCCAGGTCTTGCCTCCCGTGGCAAAAGCACTCGCCGTGGATTGGCCTAATTTTGAATCTGTTTTTTCATAACCTTTGTTTCCCGTTCCTTTATTATTGTTGTTATTATTACCACTATCGTCACCGAAACCAAAGAAATTCGACACCATACTTCCGAGTCCTCCGCCACTTTTAGCCGTGGGGGGTGGCACGACGGATTTATTGTTATTATTCGTCTGTCCGCCCGTCAAATTATTCAAATCTTTTTCTAAATCATCAATGTCGCCCAAATCCAAATGGACGGTAGAATTGGCGCTGCGTTTCTTGTCGTTCATTAAAAATTCCATACCTCCCCCAAAATCGGAAGTAGCTTTGGTTTCTCCTCCCAAAGAAGGAATATCGTCGATGATGGCAGGTGTATCATTCAAACTAATATTGATGGTATCGAGATCGCCTAAACCAATATCAATGACTTCCATATTTTGTGTTGTTGTTGTTATGTATTGTGAGGAAAAAAGGTTAGAAACAAAAAATGAAGGATGGAAGGGAAAAAAACAAAAAAAAAAGACTTATGGTTGAATAACTTCAAATAATTTTAATACTAAAATTGTCCGCAGAATGCTCTAAATTCTTTTTTGACGCTGTTTCACGGTCCGAAGGACCGGAATGGTACAATGTGTGTATTTGCGTGTGTATTTGTGTTTCTTCATTTTGGTTTTGGTTTTGGTTTTGGTTTTGGTTTTCGTTTTTACACAAACGAATAACTGACCGGGGAGCCGACTTCAAATACCAAATACCTTGCAGAAAACAATCGGCTAAATCATCTTTTTTCTTGGAATGTTGAAACATGGATTTGTAATTCTGTTGTAAAAATAGGTTAGCCTCGATGAATTGGACACAAATAGCGATTCCATCTTTTTTATGGTTTTTATAGGTGGATGCTTGTCTTGCCGGGTTATTCGCACCATGCTCGGCGGCTTCTGTTGTTGTCTTTGTCTTGGTTTTTGTTGCTTCACTTTGTGTTGTTGTCGTCGTATTCGTTTTTGTCGCTTCGCAAGCACTGGGTAAAATATAGCCCTTTAATTTGTTGCGAGAAGAAACGAATTCCATTTCGAGAGGATGATTTGACATCATTTCCTGCATTAAAAATTGCTGGGCAATCATGCCTTGTATGGTTTTCATGCGACTGGCCAGGGTGGAAATTTGATTTTCCATAATGACATGGGTGACCGAACCAAAGATGTCTTGTTGAGCTTGAAAGAAACGGCAAATGGCACGTCCTAAAGCAATCAATGTCACGGTGTCGGCATTGTTGTTGTTGTTGTTGCCCTTTTTTGTTGTATTTGTATTTGTATTTGTTTGTGTTTGCGTGTTTTTTGTTTGGTCCGAGGAAACATCGACAAGAACACGCGATTGGTAGAAATCGAGCAAATGCGCGACGGCTTCGTCTTTGCTTTTGCCATAAGACAACCCACGTTGTTCGCAAATTTGGCGTAATTCACCGGCCGATCGACCTTTCAAAAACGCAAAAGTATACTCTTTTTTTGGCAACCAATATTGTTGTTGTAAGAGAGCGTGTTGGTTGCAAAAACAAGGGGTCCCGTTATTTGTGTTGTTTTTTTGGTTGTTATTTGGGTTTGTGTTTTCATTGTCGTTGGTCGGTGCCATATATTTTGCTTTTTTTGAACAAATCGTGGAACTACTCGTAGAACTACTTGTAGAACTACTCGAAGAACTAATCGTATTGAAATCACGTTTTTTTGTTTTGGAGGCAGCGGCGGATTTTTGTAATATTGATGTGCAATGTTTCTCTATCACAGCATCTTTGTTTTTCTGATTTTGGGGAGTGGTGATGGTATCTTCCAATAAATTCACCACATTCCATGCAACAACCGACCATGTTTTTGTATTGGTATCAATATCGAAAACACAATACGCCAAATTTTTAATTCCTATATCAAAACTTGCCAAACGCATCATTGTGTTTTTGTGTTTTCTGTTTTGGTTTGGTTTGAAACAAGAAAAAAGACAAAAAAAAAGCAAAGAAAAAGAATACTTAGAAATATATGGAAAAATGCGATGCATGAAAAACAAAAAAATGTATTTATATGGGTTGTTTGTTACCGCGATTTGTTTTGTTTTTATTTTTGTTCTGTCCCATTCTACACACTACGATAAATAAAATCAGCCAATTGTTTGGATTTGTCCAATAAATAATTGGGATGTTCGGCTTGAATACGCTGCAGAATCGGCAAAACGGTGTGCCAATGACGACGCACTTCATCGATTTTGCCCACACGAATTATATTTTGTAAGAAGAGAAGACACTGATTCTGTGAGGCAATTGACGCATGGATATTGACCAATTGCTTGCCATCCAGTTCGTGTATGTGCGAGCATTCACCATGGAATTCCTTCAATAAATCCAATACGATCGGCACACCACCCAGGAGAAGGACACAATCTATAATTTGTGTATTGGTGGTGTGTGAAGATTCTTCTTCTTCTGCTTGTGCTTCTTCTTCCGCTCTTGGGGCGGGTAATGCTTCGTCCGATAATTCGCAGAGAACTTGCATCCCCATGGATCGATCAGAACGGGATTCGGATTGCGCCAAAAAAAGAATCGGTTCCACGGCGTCCTCCACTTCGTCCATCGTCAACTGTGTTACCAACGACGGATCCACGGGAAGAGTGGGAAACCCATATTGTTCGTAATACGGTAATGTATGATCCAACACACGAAATATTTGGTAGAAAAGAAAACGATCACCACTTAATCGGTTGGCCTCGATGGTGATGAAAGAAGAAGAAGACGAAGACGAAGACGAAGACGAAGACGAAGAAGAACATGGACTGTTATCTCGGTGGCGAAATGGCTTGAATAAATTAATTTCCATGTGGCAGGAAATACCCTTGTCCGTGACCATTATATTCCATTTGCAAATCGTGGGTTCGTATTCATAGGAGACCAAAGATCCCAATTTCTGTAAGGAGGCTTCGATTTCGGCAATGACTTCGGGCAGCGGATCCGTCGAGACAAAATGAGTCGGCATAATGTACGTGGGGAGCAGACGTGGAGTATATGCTTCATGTCTATAGACCGGAAAATCCGCCACATTGATGGGATAGGGAACCGGCGTTGGACGATGCTTTTTTATATTATTATTACTTTCAAAAATATTCATTTTGTTTGTTGTTTGTTGTTTGTTGTTTTTTTTTGGGGGATTGTTTTGTTGTGATTGTTTTTGAAAACAACAACAACGATGAAAAATAATAAAATTATGATGAATACAAATAATTTTATGATTCACGATTTTGATTTAAAAAAAAAACATACATAAAGAAAAATGAGTTTTCACCTTCTTTTTGGAAGAAAAAAAGTGAATGATCATTCCTTTTGTTTTTGTATGTTTTTGTTTTTGTTTTGTTTTTGTTTTCTGAAAACGAGGTTCGTTTGTGTTGTTAGTTAGAATGTGCACCTCTCGTCAAACGATGCAATTCGTCTTGGGTGATGGCGACCCCTTGTGTCGAACGTTGGGACGCCAATTGTTCTCTCGACAAATAATTGGCTTTTAAATCACTGGGGAAAAACCCATAGGCTTGTTGGGGTGTTTGCATATTTCCATAAAATGCCGGAGTACTAAATTCGGAGAGGGAGGTGGGTGCCTGCATGGGTGCAAATTCACCTTTGGGTTCGATGGCTCCGCGTTCGTAGAATCCCACGTCGTTGGCGGATTCCACGAAATTGCGACGAGCGACGGTTTCTGCATTTTTGGTTAAATATTGGCGATACTCCCAATTGGATTGGATGCCTGTATCTTTCAAAAGAGCATCGTTTTCATACGATTCGGGTTGCCAAGCACCAATGAGAGCACGTCCATCCGCCATAATGGGGGGGAAACCAGGGTAGACATTGTTGGCAGCATATCCTCTCGCGGATTTGGGTAAATCCTCAATTTTGGGATGCACTATTTCGATCCGATTGGATCCGAGTGAATTTGATCGATCGTTGTACAAAAAAGAAAACATTTTTTTTTGGTTGGTTGTGTGTTTAAAAAAAAAAATCGTTGGTTGGCAGACTTTCCTATGTTTCTTTAGACAGTTGATATTTTTTTCTTTTCTTCATACCCCTTGAACATTTTCCAAAATGGCAATCAACTCATTTTTTTTCATTTTATGAATGGCGTCAAAGGAAAGTTCACTCCCGTTGGCAAGACCTTGTTGTTTTTCCAATACGGCTTCACGCAATACAGTCAAACTGCATTTTTTCCATGGTTTTTTGACATTGTTATTTTGATGGTTGTTGTTATTTAAGGTTGTGGTTGTGGTGATGGTGATGTCATCGACCGGAGGTTGTTGGTTCATCATAGTGGTGGTGTTGTTATTGTCGTCTTCCTCTTCGACTTCTATTTGTTTTGTATTTTGATCCGAAGGTTGACTCTCCATGGAAGGGAGATGACTTGCCATGGGCTGCCTCTCCACTTCGTTCCGAGGACTTGTATTGGGTTCGAACTCCCCTAAAGAAACGACATCATCCAATAGAACATCCTCTTTGATCAAATTGTCTTGGTCTTCTTTTTCGTGTTCATGTTTGTTCATGTTTTGATCTTCCTCCTCATCGTCCTCTCCTTCACTTCCATGAAATAATTCGACGGTGTTTTCTTCGATGTCATCCACTTCTAAATCGGAAATTTCATCATCGATATTCATTGTTGTGGATGAGGAGCGAATGGTGATATGAGGAGGAGGAGGAGGAGGATGCATCACAATATCTTTTTCGCCCAATACAATGATTTCTTCGTCTTCATCGTTGTCTTCTATGCCTGCATCGTCGTCGTCGTCGTCGTCGTCGTCTTCATCCGAGGAAACAACGATACGATCTTCATCATCAAATTTGTCATATGTTTCGTGTTGAACTTGCCCATCGTCTAACCTTTCACGGTCCGAAGGACTGGAATGGTACAATAAAAACCTTTCACGGTCCGAAGGACCGGAATGGTACAATCGATGCGCAGCAGACGAACCACTATCGTCTAAAGTATTATAGGTGTTGGATTCGTGGTGATTTGTGTTGTTTGTATTTGTATGTTCTATCTCGTCGTCCTCGTAGACATTTTCATTTTCGTCATTGTCTGATTCTTGTTCTTGTTCACCATCCTTATTATCATGTCCTCTTGTATTTTGTTCGGACACAAGTCCTCTTTCCGCTTTGCTTATGGAAGAGGAGAGGCAGTCCGTGACAAACAACCGAGCCTTCAACGATTTGACTTCATCAACGACGCGACTTAAGAGGGAATACATGGAATTGCCTGTGTTCTCCATGGAATTAATACGTTGGCGAAATAAATAAACCAATAATAGGACCAACATGAATATTATGGCTAAACTCACAAAGAAGAATCCTTCGATTTGGCAAATCCCGGAAAATAAGGACATGGTTTTTTTTTCTTTTTCTTTTTCTTTTTTTTTGGGGGGGGTGGGAGGGGGTCTTGGGATTGGTGTTTTGTTTTAAAAAAAAAAAATAGGTAGGGGCTTGTTTGTCCATATAAAAACTCTCTTGTAAGACAGACGCGCCTTGTTTTGATTGGAAAAGACAAAAAAAAAGATACACACAAATCAAATCGTATTGAATCGAATCAAAAAAATAGAAAAAAAAAAGCCAAAGAAAACAAATTTTTTTTTTAAAAAAAAAAACATGTCCTCTTCCTCCCCCTCCGTTTCAATCCCCTCGAATTCTTCTTCTTTGTCAGCACCTGCTGCCGTCGACAGTTCCAGCAGTAGTAGTAGCAGTAGCAGCAGTAGCAGCACAGAAGATTGGTTTAGCGAAAAAAATGTATTGATTCTTGTGTTAGGAGGACTCTTGATTTTGTCCTTTGTTGGAATCAATTTGTTGTCGGTATCCGGCAATATATTGGAGTATCTCGCCGACACATTTGGACCTTTGGTGCGAAATGTCGCTTCAATCTTTGGTTATTCCACGGGCGAATTAATCAATACCACGGCGGACATTGCCGCCGATACCGCCAAATTTGGCGTCGACATTGCCGAAGGCACCCTGCAAAATGTGGGCAATTTATTGAAGGACGCCAGCAAGGGAGGCATGGATGCCAAGGATCGGCAAAATTTGGATCGCACGTTGCAATCTCCCAAGTGTTCTACTGCGGCCGAACCCGATGCCGCCACCAGCAACATTCAATCGGCGAGTAAAGGGGGCGGCGGCAATTGGTGTTTGACGGGTGAATACCAAGGTGCACGAGGATGTGTAGCCATGTCCGAACACGACAAATGCATGTCGGGCCAAGTCTTTCCCACACAAAAAATGTGTTTGAATCCTGCGCTCCAACAACAACAACAATTCACCCCTTCGACCACCACTACCAGATCATAAAAACCATAAAAACCATAAAAACCATAAAAAAAAATAAATAATGTCTGATGTTGATTTGGTGATAACTTTCTGCATTCATTCATTCCTGTTTTATTTATTTTTTTCGACTGCCACTGCCACTGCGACTGCCACTGCGACTGCCACTGCGACTGCCACTGCGACTGCCACTGCGACTACGACTACGAGTACGACTACGGTGATTCACTACATTGTCCGGTAACAATTCGACGATATCATTAGTCATAAGATCATAGGGAAGTAATTCCTCAATATCATGATGATGATTTTGGGAGACAAAGGATTCTTTTTGTAGAGGAAACGGGTGGGTTCCATCGAAATCAAAGAAAACTTTGGTGGGCAACGCCAATTTGTCGAATAAAAGTGCCTGATACAAATAATACAATTGGAAGTACATGGGATCGCAATTTTTTTTGTTCAACACATTGAATATTAAATGATTACCGAGCGAACGGTAGGTGAGATCCCGAGAGAAAATAACGCGGTCTTGGGAGAAAAACGCTTGGTTTCTAAATAGAAATTGCATGAGGCCGGCGGAATGACGGGATGCCATGTCGTCGGCGAGGCGTTGGTTTAAGAAGGCATCGTTGGTTTTTATTTCTTCGGACAACAAAAACGCACTACCATGAAAGCCATACCGATTGTACCACGTCATTCCATATTTTAAAATGCTGGAAATGGCCAAAAAAATGGACGAATCCCCGGACCGCGACGTTTGGCATTTGGTTTGCACGGTGGCTCCATCCATAACATAGGCATTCACAAAGATTTTGGTGCCGGTGTGTGTTTGGTTAAATGCTTGTACCAATCCGTGGAAATCGCGCAAGGATTGAGCAATGTTACGCAAAAGAGTGGTTCCCGAAATAGTACAATATTGTTCGTCGTCGGCGAAACGGATGGATTCGACGCCGACGTTCATGACCAACAAATTCTCTGTTTCTGCCACATCGAATATTTCCGCTTTCAATCGAAAACATTTCATTCCTTGCACGAAAAAGTCATACGTTATTTTGCCTTCCTTCGTATGTTGCATTCGTATATTGTTATCGAAATTGGTGTTCAATACATGATGAAATCCATGGATGAGTTTTTGTTTTATGAAATCTCCTTCTTCTTTATCCATTGTTTTATTTTTATTTTACGAGCAAGCAAGTAAGTGGGTAAATGAATAAAAAAATATATTTATTGTATAATATATATATATATAAAATAAAATAAAAATAAGAAGAAGAAAAAAAAATATATATATGTCGTGGATCAAAGAGCAGCAGTATCAAGGAGCAGCAGCAGCAACAGTAGAAATAATTTCGTGAAGATGCGCGTCAATCCAAGCTTTGACGGCCACGATCTTTTCCTCGTTGAAAAGATGAACGGCAGTCTGGTTGAGATACCGAATCAATGGATCATATGTATTGCTTCCTAATTTGGCTCCCCAAGCCAACAATTTGTTTAAAATATCCATGGAGAAATTGTTTGTAATCGCCAAATTCAACACCGTGTTGTGCGAAAAACTAGTTTCCTTTTGTAAAAAAGCTATCCAGTCTTGTGAATCGACAACAACAGGGGGCTGCATATACGTCACTAATTCTCGCGTCCAAAATTCATTTCCCAAAAAAAACAAATTATTACCCGTTTCCTCCACCGTGAAATCCACAATATGATGATGCATTCGCAAGACATTCGATACGTCTCGTCTCATTTCTATCAACTCCTCCATTTTCCCCATAATCCACGCCACGCCATAATTTTCCTCGCATCCGCCCGTTTGAAACGCCACATGCATCAATGTCATGTCCCCATCATCTTCCTCCGAGTTCATCATCATCATGAAAAGGTCAAAGTCTTGGGCAATACGGGCCAATTCGTCCAAGATCAAATGCACGCCAGGAAGATAAGTCAACGTATGGAGAACGAATTGAATCAAACGGTTGCCATGCGTGGAATAATGCACCTCCGCACCCATATCTACCGAGTTCGACGGAATACGCCGCATTTTGTCGACAAGAAGGCCCCCCAAGGCAACACATTGTTCGCGAAGAGGCATGATTTCTTTTTCCAAAACCGTATCGTCAAAATGGCGAGGATAAAAATGGAAGTTAATATCTTCGTGCAATCGACAACTATCCCACATAATCATTAAATAGGTAATCACAATGACCAACATTGACTTGCGATCGGATATTTGCAAGATGTTCTCCTCGTCGTCATGATCCACCACATCCAATACATCGAGATGCTCGTAAGATAATAATTCCATCATTTCCTTGTGCGATGGTAAGAAGACTTTCGGATCATCATTGTAATCATTTTCCCATAATAATTCCACAATACGCTCATTGACTTCTTGTTTTCTTGCCATGATCTCTTCTTCCACAGTTAATAATGATGACATGGTTTGCTTTTGCTTTTGCTTTTGCTTTTGCTTTTCCAACAAATTATAATAATTAAAATTCATAAATGTTTTGATATTTTATAAATAATTAAATAATGATTGATATAAAGAAACATAAGTGACTTTATTATCTTCTTTATATCATTTTTTTTTGCTTGGTATGAGTGGGAGAAAAAAGGACGTGACCAATCCTCTTATTTTTTTGTTTTTTTTTTTGATTTTTTTGTTGGGTGAGGCGTACATAAGAAAAAAATCTAATTATAATACAAATTTAATTCCTCCTGGTAAGGGTTTATTGAAAATTTCAAACACATAAGTGGTTGCGTCGTTCATATACAACGGATAAATGCGCTTGAATCCGTATTGTTCGGGATAGTCTTTATAGGGAGATAATACACACACATATGACTCTTCGGCCGTATAAAATTCCGCGTGATCATATAAACCGCCAATGGGGCCGTCCACGCGACAGGCTGTCCAGAACAACATATTTTTTAATTTGTTGGGCCATCCACCCATTTTTTTTATTTTATAATCGGCAACAAATTTGTTTCTGTTTTCAATAATATTGTCACCAGGATGATTTGTAGGATGATTTGTAAAATTACCCCAATATGTGTGTTGAAATAATTTGGGATGATTCGTCAATTCATACCATTGCTTTACAACAAGTTCTGATGGTTCGTTCATCTTTTGTTTTTTTGTTGTGAGAATTTGTTGATCATCTTCAATATTTTTCTTCTTCTTCTTCTCGACTTCTTGGTGGGTTTCTGTTATGATTTCCATTTTTTTTGTTATTTTTGTCGTTAACCTATATTCACCTGGACTGATACCAAGAAGAAAAAATAATTAAATTATGATGGATGGTTATTGTTATATACATTGTTTTGCTATCAGTTGATGAATTTTTATTTGTTTTTTCTTTGGAGAATAGAGGCTACTTTATTGGTACAACAATGTTAAATTGCTCAAGGGGATATTTGTCGGCTCGACCACAGAACAATTGTTTTTGATTTTATTGGTGGCCGCATTCGTCATATTGATGAGAGCCGTGACGCCGGTACCGAGAGGCGGCGCCGTGAATTCCACCGAAAAATACCATTGGTAGACGGTGCCCGACGATGTCAACAAGGGAATACCCGTGGTGGCGATGTTATCGAAGAAAGAAAGATATTCAAAGTCCAACGCGGTGGGTTGCACGACGATGGTTTTGGTGGTTGTCAGAGTTGTTTCGAAATAAAATGAATACGAATTGACGAGAGACCCTCCCGAATATATGTGAATGCGAGGATTCGAGAGCGTGAATGACAGAGCGGTGGGGGGGGGTGAGGACGCCGTGCCCTTAATATGAATCCCGATGGGACACAGCAATTGAAACGAATAGTAGGGATAGTTGACGAAAGGCCGTACAATTTGCGTGAGCAAGAGAGATTCAGCGACGGGCGTCGTTGGCAAATATTCGATGTTGGGCACACCCACGTTTTGGAATTCGCCGGTGTCGCTGGTTTCCAAAATACCATAATTTCTCTCGTTGGTGGCAAACATATAGAGAGGGACACTGGCATCTTCATACAACAAGGTGGTTGGGCCGGGTACATCCGAGTAATACGAGGGTGTATATTGGATTTGTGCGAGATTTTGTGCACAGGCGGCGTCCACGTTTATCGTGGACGGATAGGCCCGGGCACTATTTCCACGGGCAAGCAACGCGAATTTTTCTCGTTTGGTGAGTGCATTGGTTTTGGTGGAGGATTGATTGCCGGCGTATTTGAGGATTTCGGCTTTGCGGCGCATATTCAAATCATATTGGGTGTATTGGCCACCATAGGGACTGATGGTTTCGGTACGTGGGGGGGGTAGATTGAAAAGTTGTATGAGTTTGCGATTGATGCAAAATACCAAGAGAGCATAATCGATGTTGGCGGTAGATGATGACATGGATCAATCAATCAAAATAAAACAAAATAAGAGGGCGATATATATGATTTATTTTTATTTTGATTTTGATTTTTTTTTATTTGGGGTTTTGATTTTTGGGTGTTCGAAATGTATGCAAACCCAAACCCAAATCAAACCAAACTATTGGATGTGTGTGTGAGTGTGAGTGTGTGTTTCGACTTGTTGAAACAACAACAAAAAACCCAAAAAAACAAATTATGCATATTTTTGATACCACGATTGACTCAAGAAATCGGTGGAAGAATTATTGGCATTGTTGGCGGACTTCAAATTGGGTCCAAAATAGACGATGGTGTTGATTTCGGCGACTGACAGGGCATGATCATAATACCGGAGATTCGAGAGATTGCCCGGGAATCCACCATTTCCACACAAATAGACATTGTCGTAGTTTTGTTTGGGAATGTAATCATCAAAGGATTTGTGGGCTGTGACGGTGCCATTCACATAACAATCCAACATTTTGTTTTGGAGACGGTAGGCCACATGTGTCCATTTGCCAATCGGGAAATTCGGCGTGTCCAACGTGATGGGTTGGGTTTGTCCCACCCCCGAGGTGGAATTGGGAGATACCACGTCCATAACGAAATGGAGGGCACATGTGGTGGGAGTCGCACTTGCGGTATCACCATCTTGGGTAACATACAATCCGGGGCCATTGTTGACGGTGACTATACCTCTACTGTCATACGAACTCGAATCATTGGCGGTGCCCTTCACGAAGATCATTTTGTATTTGGTATAGCCAGTCGTGGTGGTAGGCATCGCCATAATTTGGATCCAAAGGGACCACGTGAATTCCATGCCACCATTTTCGTTGTTGGAACGATAGACGACAAGCGAATCTTTGTTGGCGGGATCCTGTTGAACGACGCTTTCTTGGGCGCCATTGATGAGACCATCCACGAGGTAGGGACTGCGTGTGGGCGTCATGAGTTTGCGAATGAGCCACATGCCTAAATTGAGAGCCACCATGAAAACACTTAAAACCAAGAGAACGAAAACGACTTTGGCCAAGAGACCATTGCTCTCTAAAAATTCTTGGCCGGCGTTCATGGTACTTCCCGAAGAAAAATCCCCCACGGCAGAGTTGACGGAATCTTTGACGGAAGCGGCAGCACCGGAAATGCCTTGGGTCAAGGAATCGATGGTGGGGAGGGATATTCCCGAAGAAGCAGCATTAGCAGGGGCCGCTGGAGCAGCGGAGTCAGTGGAGGACATGTCGTATTACTTTAAAAAAAAAATGATGTACAAGAGGGCGGGACAATAAAAATAAAAATAAAAATAGTTGGAAAATATGTATATTTTTTTTTTCTGTGTGTTTTTATAATGAAACAACTAGTTTTATTGGATTGGCAAACATTGTGCAAAAGTAAAAAAAAAAGGAATCAGAGTACAAACAATCGATGCGAAGACTTTTAATTGGATCCTAACAATTGGTAACGACGTTGTAAGACATCATCTTTGGAGATGGAGAGAGCCATGTCATAATTCATGAACAGACTCGCCAAATTCGATTGACCATTGCCCTTCAAGTAATTCTTCCAGACCGTGTCGACATCCAATGTCTCCGGTTTGCGAATGACTTGGGTAATGAAAGCATCCGTGACATTGTCGCCAATGACGAGGGCGGCACTATTACTCACCGTGACTTCTTTGTTCATTTTCACGGTATTAACCAACTTGCCGTTGACGAAGACTTCCATGATTTTCGTGGTGTCGAAATAATTGATGGTGATCGCCGTCCATTTTTGGACGGGGAAAGCGGATGTCACTGAGATGGTTTGTTCTTGGTCGGTTGCACCATCATTACCATCTGTGTCTGCACGAACAACGCTTAATGTTGTCCCCGTAATGGTAACTTTCATTCCGGATCGTTCCAAAACTGTACCAGGCGTTGTGGAACTAGAATTTAAATAGAGCCAAAATTGATAGCTAAATTTCTTGGCGGCAGGATTGTCCAGATCGTCCGCATTGATGGATTTCTGATTTTTTAACGAGCGAATCTCCGAAACGAGAGGGGCATTGACAAAATATTGATACAAGAAATAAATGGCGACAACAAGCAGTACGCATACAACAACAACAAATGTATCCATGTTTTTTTTTAAAGTTGGTTTTGGTTTGGTTTTATTTTTTTTTTTAATAAAAAAAAGAGAGAATGAATTAGAAATGAACGAGAAAAAAAAAATAAATATCGTTTTGAATGTTTACACAACTGTTATGTTTTTTTTTTGTTCAATCTTTATTCACCTGTTCGTTTTACTCGCAGGTTCACCAGCAATTTTTCTTACGAAAAATTGCTTTAAAGATAAAACTTTATTTACCTTACCTTGCACTGATGCCCGGGGCATCAGTTCAGGTCAATAGAGGTTAACTGTCAACAAAAAAAATGTCACGGACTGTCCAGTCAATCATGATTTTTGTTTTTATGTGGTGAGAGATACACTCTTGGACACGGCATTGTTTTTGAGAATGTCGACGTTAATCTTGTACGACGATCCGGGCACCCCCTGTGCCGAAGTATACAAATAATTGTTCCAGACTTCTTGGGGGGTGATATTGTCGACGACACGATTGAATAAAATGACACGACCTTCCGTATTGGCATTGCCCACGATTAGATCGGCACTATCTTTGTCGTATTTAATCGGTTGGTCTTTGTGGTTGCTAATCAAACGGCCATCTAAATAAATATCAACGTTGCCGCCATCGACGTGGATGACAATGTACACCCATTTTTGGAAGGGGAAGGCCGGGGTGACATCCACCGAGAAGAACTCCGTTCCGGAACCGGCTGTGTACACACCACGTCCATCAATCGTTCCTTTATTAGCATACAAAGTCAATTTGGATCCTTTTAATACGAGAGCCGTATCCACGTTTGTGGATCCATCTCTCTTTCCACGGGAAAATAAGACATTGTTTTTGTCGACGGGGAAATTGTTGTCGATGTTGAACCAACCTTCATAATAATAACGAGAGGATCCGGGCATATCGATTTTGGTTTTGTCGATGGTATTGGTGGTACCATCATTCAGTTTGGCTAAATTGAGGAGTGTTTGTGGATTGCTCGCATAATACAAGTATCCGAAGACCACAAATATCAAGACAATCAAAATAAGTAGTATGGGATGCATATTGTTTTTTTTTTCAAACAAAAATGAATTTTGTCACAGGAAAATCCAAAAAAAATGAAAGGAACAAATAATAAATAATGTTTATACCAAATTGGATATTTTTTTTTTCATCCAAACAGAGAAGAAAAGAAAGAAGATAGGGAGGTTGTGGTTTTCAAAAATTCGTGGGACGACGACGACGCCGATGCCGACGATTTGTACACTGTACGTCGTTTCCAACAAGTACTATAATGTGGTATGCCATTGGAATGCCATTTTTGTTCTTGGCGGTATTCGGGATAGGGCGTAAAAATGGCGCCGTATTCACGATGCACCAAATCCGAATTGTAGACACTGTGAAAGATGTCAATGTTTTCGATTTTGGAGAGATCCCCACGGAAATACAATTCGCCCAATAATCCCGGACCCGTGGGATACAAAGAATTGTGACCATAAAACCGGTTGCGTACATTTCGAACGATGCTTTGTATGCAATCCAACAAGAGGGGGTTGCCTGCCCGGCAAATCATAAAGGCATTGTACAGTCCAAAATGATCGTCTTCGTTTTTCCAGAACGACGCACCCATTCGATTATATTTTTGCCGGAGAGCAGCCAAACGTTCCAAGTAACCACTGTATCCAGTGGTGTCTTCGTTTCGTCCATTGATCAACTCCAAATCCGCCTTCGTAGGATCCGATGGTGATGGCAGGGGAAGGGGACGATCCAACACGAAATGTTCTTTGTGCATGAGTTGTTTCAATGGGAAACCGCGGATGGGACACAATTTGATGTCCATGTAGACGCCGCCTTTTATATACAAGACACAATATCGCCACAAATCGGCTTTGTAGGCTCCGGGATTCAAACATTCATAGGCATCGACCACATCCCCGTCGAAATGCTGGGCAATAAATTGGCGACAATCGTCGTCGTCAAACAAGAAATGTTGGAATTCGGGATTGGTTTTTTTGACGAGGTCGACGCAAGCTTGCATATTGGGGGGCAGATTGTCTGTGTTGTGCCATGTTTGGAATATGTTGTAGGGAATGGGTTGATTGTCGTTGTCGTTGTTATTGATGATGATGTTATTTGTGATGGGTGTTTTTTTTTGAATGGACGACGGTGACGATGATGGTAAAGACGTAGAAAATTTAAAAATCACAACAAAAAGAATCACAAAAATGAAAACCAAAATGGTCGCCATTCTTAAATTCATTTTTTTTTCTCTGTTTGAAAACAAAATATTTCTTTTTTATAATAAATGAATGAATATTATTTTTTTTTTGTATGGTATGATAATTAAACAATATTTACAGAAAAAAAAATAATATGTTGTTATTTTTGTATATGTTTTTCACGGATTGCCTCTAACCTTAGGTATCAGTCCAGATGAATAGAGGTTAAACAACCGGTTCACGTGTCTTTTTTACAACATTCTTCGAGGAATGGTTTCTTTTTAGGACATGAAATGCGGAAGAAGCAGAAGGTGTCATGGACTGCTTCTCTGCTCTCACTGGCTGCCTCTCCCCCTTGTCGACGACGGCGATATTCAGGGGAAAATCAATCGTCTTTAATGAATTGGATTCCGTACTTTTCCTCTTCGCTAGCAAGAATTTTTCCAAACGAGCATGCCATGCTTCTTTCAACTCCACGGGTAACCGGACGTGCATGTGTTTCTCGTATTCTTCGGGATTGTCATAAAACAACAAAATGGGTTGACCGCGATAATGGGATTCTCCCGTCGATAACAATACACTATAGAAAAACAATTCATCGACACTGCCCACACGGAAATTGTAATGGACCCCCGTCGTGGCATGTCGAATTAATTTGCCCGGTTGATTGTGTGTGGCAAAATAATGGACACGTACACGAATGAAATCGTTTTTCTTGATTTGGACGGCGCGATACACGAATCCCGAATCGCGGCTTCGGGCACGATTGAATTCGCGTGTATTGAGGGTCGTCTCGGCACGTTGAATCCATTCATTGCGTGGATCATACATCGAGGCCATCATAGTGACTTTGGTGTCTTCGGTGTTTTCAATCACTTCTGTCATTTTTTTCTTTGGTATTTGTATTTGTATTTGTATTTTTTTTATTACGTATGGACGTATGTTAGTAATTATAAACTTGCTAGTGTTTTTTTTTGGGGGTTTGAATGTTATCATCATACAAAACATAACATCTTTATATTTCTTTTTTTTCTATATTTGTGTTTGTGTTTGATTTGGTTGTAGTCCGCAAAATCAAACAAAAAAAAATCATCGTCTAAGACAAAGAAACAAGGAAAAAAAAACAACAAACAAACAGGAAAAACAAATGACCAATGTATCCGATTTCCCGATTGGAGGATATCCTCTCTTGGTATGTGGAATGATTGCTGTTACGACGGGTATTTTTGCGTATGCTACCATCACAAGTGTTTATGTTTGTGTTTGGTTGTAGTCCCCAAAATTAAACAAAAAAAAATCATCGTCTAAGACAAAGAAACAAGGAAAAAAAAAGAAACAGGAAAAAAAACAAACAGGAAAAAAAAACAAACAAATGACCAATGTATCGGATATATTACGTTTCCCGATTGGAGGATATCCTCTCTTGATGTATGGAATGATTGCTGTTACGACGGGTATTATTGCGTATGCAACCATCACGAGTGATTTGGTGCAAGATGCTGTCACGTCGTCGTCGTCGTCGACCGAAGAACCCAAGAAAGAAGAGGAAGAACCCAAGAAAGAAGCGGAAGAAGAGCCAAAGAAAGAAGGGGAAGGTGTGGGAGGAATACTTGGCAATTTAGCGGAAGCAGTTGGTTTGAAGAAAGAAGGAGAAGGAGAAAAAGAAGGAGAAGGAGAAGAAAAGGCAGCACTTCAAACGGGAGGGAAAAATAAAAAGCACCGAAAGAAGCATCGTAAAAAAACCAAAAAACGTAGTACTCGTTCCAAGACTGCGCGTTCCAAGACCGCTCGTTCTTCCAAGACCGCTCGTCGTTCTTCTTAAAAGGGTTGGTTGGCTTGGATTGGATTGGCTTAGTTAGCCAAGCACTTTTCAAAGAGACAATGCAATTTCGTTGAAAAAGGCCAAAATCTGAGATTCATCGGCCCCAATGACCACTTTGTCGGGAACATAATGCGTATTGCCTTGTTTGTACGCCAATATGACGGGAATACCATTGACCACGCGGTTTTTCTTTAAAAAGGCGTACAATTCAAAGGATTCATCCACGTCCAAAATGGCACATTGCACGGTGTTGGGCAATTGACTCATACAATTGATGACGAGGGATTCGACGCGTTTGCAGGGTCCACACCATTCCGCGCCCAATTTCATGACAAGATATCCCGGATTGTGGGAGGAAAGCAAATCACGAAATTGGACTAAACTATCTATTTGGGTGATGACGGAATTTTGATTGAGAGGCATATTTCTTGTGTTTGGTCGGTGTGGTTGTCGAGGAAAGATGGATCAATGGACAAACGGATGGAATATTTTTCTTTTCTTCGATGGCTTTTCTTTTTAAAAGAGACAGAGACAAATTCGTTGTCTATTGTAACGCGAGATGAAGACATGATGAAATGAGTTTGTCTTTTTTGGATTTTTTTTTTCAATTTTATTTTATTTTATTTTATTTTATAAACAAATTAAAATAAAAAATGGAATTTGATTGTAAATATAAAACGCAAACTTGTCGGTGCATATGAAAAGTTCATTGTTTTTTGTGTGCACGTCTTGAGTTTTCAAAATTGGCTCGCCAAAAAACGTTGCCAGATGAATCTTTGATCACAATATCATATCTATCAATGTCGTCGTCCTCCTCCTCCTCCTCCTCGTCGTCTTCGTGTTCTTCGACGCTATTGTTATCGTTATAGTGACGATTGTTCATGTAAATAGTGAATCCGTTGTCCGTTCTATATACATTGACGTAAGATAAACCAATGAAAGGTAGAGCCAAGGATACTGGTTGATTTCGCCAAAAATCGGTGGGTACAACCAATTGGTCCTCGTCGATTGGACTCTCACTGGTTTGAGACATTTTTTTTTTGGCGGTTTTTATTGTTTGGGCAATTTTTTCAATCTGTTGATGAGGTTCATGGTTTATTTTATATTCGTTTCTCTGAAAAAGCAATTAAATAAAGGGAATTTATTTCTTTTTATTCTTTGGTTTTTTTTGTACACACGCAGATTTTTTTTTCTCCTCAAAATGGACATCATCACGGACTGCCTCTCCGCTTCTCTCCGAGGACTTGCAAAAGAACAAAAATCAATCCTGATCACAGGAGCCGCCGGATTTATTGGCCTCAATTTAACGATGCGATTGTTGCAAGATCCCCGCAATCATGTCATTGGAGTCGACAACGAAATCACTTCGGGATCGCCCTTATTGTTACACGGTGAATTGGAATTGGACACGAACCCACGATACGAGTACTGGAAGTTGGATGTCGTCCACGATTGTCAAACGTTGTTCGGAATGCTTCGAGAGAAAAAGGTGGACGAAATCTACCATTTGGCCTCCATCGCCTCTCCCCCCAAATACAAACGATTCCCTTTGGAAACCATGGCGGTGAACATTCAAGGCACCCAAAACATGTTGGAACTCGCGGTTCGTTGCGGGGGAGCGAAATTCCTGTTGACCTCGACGTCGGAAGTCTATGGCGATCCTCTCGAACATCCCCAAACCGAATCGTATTATGGGAATGTGAATACGATGGGGGCGCGCAGTTGCTACGACGAGAGCAAACGATGTGCCGAAACCTACGTCTATGAATACCGGCGAAAGTATCCCGAATGGTCGAAAAAATGGAAAGTATGCCGGATCTTCAATACCTATGGTCCGTATATGGACGTTGATGATGGGCGGGTAATAACCAACATGATCCGTCAGATCCGGGACGGGGAACCCATTACCATTTACGGAGATGGTTTGCAAACACGCAGTTTCTGTTATGTCGACGACATGGTGGAAGGATTGATGGCCCTGATGGCCCACGAGGGAGAGGAACAAGGTCCCATGAATTTGGGCAATCCCTACACGGAATGTTCGATATTGGAATTGGTGGAAACGATGGAGAAAATTATGGGACGACCCTTGGACACGGTACACATCGAAAAAATGGAGAATGATCCCTTGGTGCGACGTCCCGACATTTCCTTGGCACAACGCACCCTTGGGTTTTCGCCCTTGATAGGTATCGAAGAGGGTCTTCGTCGTACCATGATGACATGATTTTTCTGTTTTTCTTTTATTTTTTATTTTTTATTATGTTCTTCAATCAACAACATGATCTGTAGGAATAATAAAAAATAGTTGTTTTTTTTTTATGGTTGAATCAATACGGGTTGGATTCTTTTTTTGCCATTTGGTAAGATAGTCACATTTTGAAGGGCCGCAACATTTTGAGGAGGTGGAGGAGGAATCGCCACAACATTCTGAGCAGGAGCAGGAGCAGGAGCAGGAGCAGGAGCAGGAGCAGGAGCAGGAGCAGG
>VFQS010001222.1_pt1 | contig 24205 bp, 22 predicted proteins | sample 3512361 | NCBI WGS metagenome assembly VFQS01 (sample SAMN10412375, study PRJNA504923) | tailings metagenome | isolation source: Relicate 1 Philex TSF3 active mining | place: Philippines
TGAAAGTTAAACATAAATTCTAATTTGAAAGTTAAAACATAAATTCTAATTTGAAAGTTAAAACATAAATTCTAATTTGAAAGTTAAACATAAATTCTAATTTGAAAGTTAAAACATAAATTCTAATTTGAAGTTACAATCTAAATTAATATTATAATGGGATACAGACTTTTTGATAAGTATTCATACCTTCATTTTGCCGTAGGTATTGTAGTATATTATTGGGACGTTTCTCTATTTAACTGGATTATTTTACATACTATTTATGAACTTTTAGAAAATACTCAAATGGGTATAAATATTATTAATAAATACATCGTGTTTTGGCCAGGAGGAAAACAAAAATCTGATACTATTATAAATAGTATAGGAGACACGTTTAGTGCTGTATTTGGATGGTTATCTGCTTATTATTTGAATAAATCGGAACAGCTATTGGTATGATTTAGAAAATTCAGAATATAAAGAACAAATATGTTATAATAAATAATTGTCTGGATAAGTAATGTATGTTATGATGGCACCTCAGCGTATTCCTCTCCTTACTTTGTTAATGTTTCTTGCTACCATTATGAATGGAGTATCGGCAACAAACACTACAAATCCCACGAACACCACACAAATAGTAACAACATCCGCAATTGTGGATTCCCCTTTAATGAATGTCATTCGTAGTCTTCCCTATCCTTTGAACATATACATCATATACGGCGGCGTGATTATTCCTTGGGTAATCTGTGTTGTTATTACCGGCATTGTTACAATTCTATGTTGTCTTTGCGGATATTGCCGCAGGAGACGTAATACTACACATCGTATCATCGTCGAACCCCAAGATAGTCGTCGTAATCGTAGGAACAATGAGATGTTTGAAGAAAGTTTTTAAAGGACTTCTAAAAACGCCTTAAACGCAGAAAATGCGCTGAATATAAAACTAAATAATCTACACACTCTATCATTGATATTAAAATGACAGATCGTGCTATTGTTCTACGTATTGAAATCCTTAATGACCACCCCGTTCTCACAAAGGCGTATTCCAGTAAGGTATCTGGATATACTGGCGATTCTGGCGTAGATGTCTATTTCCCCGAGACAACCCGTGTTGGCGCCGGAGAAACATCTCTGGTTGGTCTCGGAATTAAGGCGGAAATGTTTGAGAGACAACGAGTTGGTGATGAGGTTATCGAGAAGAACGTTTCTTATTTCCTGATGCCTCGCAGCAGCATTTTCAAGACCCCTCTTCGTATGGCGAATTCAATGGGACTGATTGATGCTGGTTATCGCGGTGAGCTTATGACTCCACTCGATAATATCAAGAATAATGATTATGTTATCCTTGGTGAGTCCCGTCTTTTCCAAATTATTCATCCCGGTCTTGTCCCAATCGATGTTATTGAGATCGGTAAGGTTAGCGAGAGTCAAAGGGGTGAGCGCGGATTTGGCAGCAGCGGCACTGGAATCCGTGGCAATATTTAAATTTGGTTTACACAATACATAACAATGTAATAAACACAAATATCGATGTTAAATAATAGTAAATGTCTAAGATCGATATCAATCTACAAAATCCTTTTGATAGGATCTTTATACAATCTGGCGAACCATTATTCCCGTCCTTTCATAGGAATGGCGTGACTCCCAACGCAATTACATATACCAGTTTTATTCCTGCTTTCTTAATGATCGTATTTATCTATCAAAAGAAGTTCAAATATGCAGCGGTTATGTTACTAGCGCAATACATATTGGATTGTTGGGATGGACATTACGCAAGGATGTATAATATGTGCTCGGATACTGGCGATAAGCTCGATCATTATAAGGATTTCATCATTAGCGGTGTATTAATCGTAGGATTGGCATATTACTGGAAATATCCGTGGTATATCCTTGGATTGTATCTTATATCAATCGCCGGATTTATACTCCATTTTAGCTGTATGGATAAATATTATGAATTCGATAAAAAGGATCACGATACTCGAGCAACTGGATTCTTGGATTTTGTTTGCTATCCTGAGAAAAAAGAAGATGTCGTCAAGGTATTAGATAACGCAAAATACTTTGGCAATGGGACATATATCGTTTTGACTTGCGTATTGCTGTGGCGAATGTAATCATTAAACTTTTAAATCACTTTTGGAAAAGTTCGATCAAAGGGGTTCTGGATTTTGGCGAGCTTTTAACAAAAGCTCTATGCGTTTGATTTATGATTAATATAAGGAATTCATGCGTTAAAAATCATATTTGAACGCAATGGATAACAAGTATCTCGTACTCTTTAAAACTGTTCAAGCCAACGTTATCAAGGGTCTTGTCGAGGATCTCAAGGATCTCATCACCGAAGCCAACTTTGAGTTCGACAAGAATGGTTGGAGGATCGTCACCATCGATAACAGTCACACAGTTCTTGTTCATCTTCGCCTCGAGCACGATAAATTCGAGCAGTACGATATCAAGGCTGATAAGGTCGTTGCGGGTGTTAGTATGCTAAATCTCTTCCGTCTTACCAAGACCATTACCTCCAACGATACGATCTGTATCTATATCGACAGCAACAAGAACTATCTCCATCTAATCCGCGAGAACAGCGAGAAGAACGAGGTCACTGAACTCAAGCTTAAGCTCATCGATCTCAATGAGCAGGATATTACCATTCCTAAGGCTGAGTTTAGCAGCGTTATCACTATGCCCTCCACCGATTTCCAGAAGATCTGTAAGGATATGAACGCCTTTTCCGATGAAATCGAAATCAAGAGCGTCGGCAATAAGGTTATATTCTCCTGTAGCGGCGATTTCGCATCTCAGGAAACCGTTATATCCGAGAAGAACAGCGGTATGTGCTTCAAGGTAAATAACAACGAGATCGTCCAGGGCGTTTTCTCTCTCAAGTATCTTGTTCTCTTTACCAAGTGTGCAAATCTTTCGAATTCCATCGAGCTATTCCTTAAGAATGATTATCCCCTCATCATTCAATACCAGGTCGCTTCGCTTGGATCGCTAAAGCTGTGCCTTGCCCCCAATATTAGCACATCTGAATAACTTTTGAAAAAAGTTAGCCCAAAATGCTTTAAAATAATTCTTAATAAGTATATTAATGAAACAAAATTAAAATACTTACATAAATAAACAATATAAGGACATAATACATAGAAACCTTAATTATTTTGGAGCGACCGACCGACTTCCCTTCGACAAAAATGAATACCAATCGTAAGAATTTCGAGGATATTAATTTTGAGGATACTTCTGATAGTAGCTATGATTCTAATCACGATAATGAGTCTTATAGCGACAGTGATGATCAGGATTCCTTCAAGGAACAAATCAAGAATGATACCAAAAAGATGGATCCAATTGAAGCGATTCGCGAGGAATGTAAGGCTCTCCTCAAAAGGAAGCGCGCAAACGGTTCCCGCAGAATCCTCTCAGATGTCCAGTTTAATACCACTGTCAGTCAGAGCTTTTTTGCCACTCTTTCCAGGGATCATGGCAGAAAGAGTGTCCTGAAGAACAAGGACGACGAACCGTCTTATGATCGCGTGCGCCCGAATGTGGAAGCCTATTTTCATAATCTCTTTTATGAACAATCGGTGTTTAAGACCGATTCCAACAAAAAGGCTATTAAGCCTCCTAAGAAGGCTGCCATCAAAACCGCCGATGTTATTCGCGTCGAAAACTGGCTCAATAATGTATCGAATCTAACCCATTCTGATTTTATTATTGGAATCCCTTTCGTTATTGAATACATCGACTCGATGTTCATGACTTCGATTGATATGTTCTTTGCCCTCAAGCAAAAGGGTATGATCGATGTTGGATCGAAGCAAACCGAGGAATCCAGAGAATTTGGGGCTTTCCTATGCGATATCCTCGAGAAGAATGATTCGAATGATCTATATAATCGTTGTGTCAAGTATTCTAAGCCGGAAAAGTCCAAGTCCGGGAAAGCCTCTACCGATACGATTTCGATTGTTTCATTCGATTCCCTTAGCAGTAAGGAAAGGATGTCTCTTTTCGATGGGTTCCCTTTCATCAAGAACCTCGATAAGATTCGCAAGTATTATCGTGCGATTCAAACCGCAAAGATCCCCGAGATCAAGCAAAAGACCGATTACGTTCCCCAGAAATGGCAGGAAAATATGATCGCTCTTCAGGAATCTGGTATGTCCCTTATCGTATCCACGCCTCCTGGATCTGGTAAGACCGTGACTGCTTTCCAGATCATTAACAAGTTGATCTACGAACAATCCGATAAGAAGCTGATCTATATTTGCCCGTCGTTCTATCTATCGTATCAAAAGTATTGCGATATTCTCGCCACGTTCTCGGAGAACTCTTCCGCTGTTCGTCCCTCGATTATCACATCGAAGATCGTGAATGTTGTCAAGGATACGAACATCGTTCTCGGAACGATTGACGAGGTATATCATTGGATTCAAACGGAACGTTTCTATTATGATATCGGTATTTTTGACGAGATTCATAATATTCATGTCCGCGAAATCCCTTCCATGATTCCCGGTCAATCTCCCATCGATTCCTTTGAGGGTCATCTCTCCAGCACCAAACAATGGAATGCCAGGATTCATAACAATTCTGCCGCGCTTATCCCCGAAGCCCTCAAGTATTGTAAGGGACAGCTCATCGCTCTTTCCGCGACTCTATCTCCTGGCGAGCTCCATTCTCTCAAGAACAAGTTGTGTGAATATGCCCGCATTCCCCAGGATAAGATGGTGGTTATCACTGATACCATCAAGGAAATCTCGAAGACTCCAATGAATTATTATCATATCCATCGCGATTCAAACGTGATCCAAAAGATCAGGGGATCACTAGAATCGTCAAACATTTCCCCCGAATCATCCAAGGTTGATTTCTCAAACGATCGCTTGGTTCACATGCTGGTTTATATGAAGGCTATGAACATGTTCCCGCACATTATGTTCTTTAAGAATCATTTCCAGTGTATTCGTTCATATAATGAATTTATCGAGTATCTTAAGGGACTTGATTCACAGGAGTATTTCTATTATAAGAAAGCTGCTATCGATATCAACGCCATTATTGATACGTTTAATAAGGATCTCGATACAGCTCTTCATAAAATCGAGAACGAATCCAACGATGAAAAGGGTGAAGATAAGGTTCATAAGAAGCTTATTAACGATAAGCAGGAAGTTTATAAAAACATCGAAACGATTCTTAAGAAGAATATCTATTCCACGATCAAGGCGAATCGCACATCCGCCTTTTCGAAATATTTGTCCGAGGATAACAGAGCACTCATCGCAGACACGGTTCCAAAGATTGTTGAATCTATGAACAGGACAACTCGAGAATCCCTCGGTGGACTTTCAAATGATGTCGAGATGGAAGCAGAATTCTCACCTGTTGTTTTCAGTGAATCACAGTATTCACACGAATTGTATGATCTGTCTTTCCTGTATGAATCGATCAAGATTAAGGATCTTAGCGGTGAGCATGAGACTAGTAGATGTCTTCCAATCTCATTCTATATTCCTGAAATCGGTTCGATGTTGTCTTTCTCCAAGAAGGATATCCATAGCCAATTTGAAAACATCCTTAATCCCAAGAACGAGGAACACTGGAGAAAATGGAAAAAGATTGCCAAGGTCGCTGAATGTGAATCGATCCCTGAGGCTCAAACGAAACAGATCATTCGTAATTTGATCGAGGGACTTCGTTTTGGAATTGGATGTCTTCCTGATACTGATTTCCCTTTCTGTATCATTGAACAGCTATTCCATATGGTTCTTACTCGTGATTTGCCCATTATTTTCTCGAGTAGCCAGATGAGTATGGGAACGGATTTCTCGTTCATGTCTGTTACAATCGTTGGCGATTCCACTATGGACGATTATACTACCGAGGATCTGATTCAAATGATTGGTAGATGTAATCGTAGGAATGTATTCAAATCATCTGGCGGTGGTAATATTATCTTCTGGAACATCCGAAACATTCACCAAATCTCTGATGTGTTCCTTAAGAAACTATCGTTCCCCAATATTATGAATCAGTTCGTTACCGATTATTTTGGAATGTCTATTAATATGGATGTGATTCGCAAGAATAATTTGGTTGATGACGATGGTGAACCAGTTGAGAACAAGGTATTGTCCGCGTTGGTTTCTGATTATCTTGGAAAGATTGTTGGATTTGATGGTGCGGTATTGGGGTTGATGGACGACTCTTTCGTAGCGTATCCTAAGCAAATCCAGGATACAAATAAGCGGGCATATGTAAAGCTATATCTTGGAATCGTTAAGAAGATTCTACAAATCATTCATATTATTAATTATCGTTGTGTATATGCGGAATTGCTTGATTTTGTGGAAAATATGTATAAAATCATCAAGACGATCTGCCTCTCTTAGGGAGAACTACGTTCCCCCTGACCCCCTCCTTTAAAGGGCGATCAAAAGAGGGGTTCTGGGATATATCCCATAAGCTCGCCAAAAACTGTAAATATTCAATCATTATCTGAATGATAATAATGGTTGAATAGTAATATATAAACTATCGTTTAAAAACGATTTGGGATTATTACATCGTTCATTGTTTTCACGAACCACTCGGGCATTTGAACATTATTCGCCTGCATTTCTTTAAACACACGGACCTGATCATCGTGTTTCATAGGTCCATCGGGCGTTATAATACCATAATTTGGATCGATCTGTATATGCTTGATTAATTCAACGATTGACATGTTTTGATGATTGAATGTATTGCGATTCTCGGTATACGATAGTCTTATCGTATTTGGATAAAAGTATCCATCGGAATAGGAATCAAATATGTTGATCCATCGATTTGGTATATAAATTCGTTTGGTAGGGTTTTCATTTAAATATCCAGCCCACCAACTAAATGTGCTATGTGGTCCAATGCCGCCATTGTAACACTTCTTAAATAGATGGAACGTAATGATCTCGTCATCCAATCGACAGAGATCGATTATAAAATTCACGGGACAATACTTTTTGGCACTTTCCTCCATAGTACAAACACGATAATAGTTTGCTGGTATGATATCATTACAAATGTCGTGAATGAACTTGAACATCTTTTCGCGATTCTCGTTAAAATCATAAACGCTCACAAGGAAATTTATAGGTTCCTTATCGTATTCGCTAAATTGACGAATACCTTGATGGAAAATAAGATCCTTTAATGCCTCTCGATAAAACGGTATTTGATTGATATTATGTAAATATCTCGATTCGAAATCACCAAAACGTATGTGGAAATAATATGCTGATGGACAAATATGATCTAGACACGATTTAATCATCGTATTCATTGGATGTTTTGCCAAATGCTCGGAGATCCATTCAGAATCGTCAAACATATCAAGGATGTCCCGGCGATATTCATTGAAATATCGATAATCTTGGAAATAACCTCTTAATATATTTTGTTTTTTATGATCAAAATATCCGGATACGCCATTCATTATATCTGGACTATATAGCGTTTTAATACGCTGGATCATATTTGATATATGATTTTCATCCCGTATATATAGATCCTCTGATATTTCGGTGGCATAAATCCGTTCTATATTACAATACGGGAAACTAGATAATACATTATCATAATATCCATTCTTGGAATGAGCATTGGATACATATGCTTTCTTATGTAATCCCATCATATAACGACACGAATCACCGGATTCCTTCGATAATCGCTTCGCTAAACCATAAGCAGCCGCTGCCTGAAACATTTGATTTCCCAAACCGCCCTGTAAAATAGGAATCAAAATCGTTGGATGGATCGGTGTAGATAAACAATTCAGTAAGAAAAACCATGGATTTGATTGATACGCATTTACCCACGATCTAAAATGCGTTACTGGAAGCGAATGTACATAGGAATGTTTGACTAAAACATTGACCATCACATTTTGGTCTTTGCCGATGAAAAAATTACGCTTTTTGTATTCATCTAACATCGAATAATAATCATCGCCCCATTTAAGAATTCCCTCGCGATTTCCAAAGAATGTTGTGCCGCCAATATGAATGTTCGACCTTACATATTGATCGTTTTTCATAATAAACTCATTGTCTATCTCGATTCTTGATCTCCATTCCGATGACATTTCAAGCAAACAAACAGATGGATTTGTTTCATTTATAATCGATCGTATTCCACGAATATCAGGGAAATTATGAAGGATCATACCCAATCGTTTATCCCGAATCATTCCGGAATCCATCCATATAAAAAACTCACTTTGAAAAGGGTTTTCCATCGCTGATTTGCGCATAAATTCTGATTTTTCCGCCCATATTAAATACAAATCGACAGAATGAATGTGTTTCTCTGGATCCATACGGTTATACTGATCATTAAATGTATCGATCCATTGATAGGACCGGAATTCTGTGAAATCAATCTTTCTTATAATCGTTCGATCCATAAAATCTTTGCGATATTCGCAAACCATATCATAATAATAATCATCGGTGTAAATGATCATTGGCGTTGTATGATTGTTCTTATAAAAGGTTTTTGACCACGATTTATACACAGATTTCTTTGAATCTTGCGATTTTTTATCGGAATTGGTATCAGATTTACAATCTGATTTGTCATATTTGTTTTTTGCGTTAAACAAACAAGTAACTATCGTTGAATTAAAATTCAATGAATTGTCTATCGTTGAATTATGCTGGGGAAACGTATTCATCTTCTGAATCGTATTCCATAGAACCGTTATTATATCCCTTATATATGATCGATTATAATGCGTTTAAGCGGTAGGGGAGGTAGTTGTATCAGTTGTCGTTCCTGATGTTGTGGATGTAGTGCCAGATGTGGTTCCGGAAGTTGTGGTTGTTGAAGTAGTGCCTGTGGTGGCAGCAGGAACACTGCCGCCGAATAACTGACTCCACTTGGTGAAATCAGCGCAAACCGAATTGGTTCCGTCATTCATACAGATCTGATTCTTGGATGATAACTTCTCAGCGCTGAGTTCCTTATTCACAGCTACCTTATCGAAAAGGTTTAATGTGCGCTCACCAGCAGCAGCACCAGCGCCATAAATGGCAACACTGGGGGCACCGCCAAGAGTAGCATACTGGATCTTGCCAGAAGAAGCATCTAGACCAGTAACACCATTGCCCATCTGAATATAGTTATCGTTATAAAAAGACATGTTAGAATTAATATTCATATCACGCTTTTTTGACTCCGCTAAATTGGCGCTGAACAAAACCTTATCAACATCAGATACGTTCTTGAGGCTCTTGAGTGTCTCGTTCATAACAGCGATCTCCTTTTGAACATTCGAAATATTATCAGTATTCGCCTTGACCTGAGCAATGAAACGACGACCTAAGATTTCCTCCATATTCTCAATAACAATCGCATTTACGTTATTTGTGCTGCTGGGAGGATCAGCGATGGCAGTGAAGGAACCAGCTGTGTAGAACATATCAACGGAGGTAGAACCAGCAGGAGCATCGGGGGCGACTTTGGCAACGATCTTTACGTTCTTGAAGAGCTTGGTGTTGATCTGAATATAAATATCAGCCATATCGCCAACGATTACGATCCTGGCATCCTTGATCTCGTTTAGATTGCTTAAACGAAGAAGGTATAACTTGGCGCTGTTTCCATTGATGGTAGAAAACTGGGCAACGATCTTATAGACAGCATCGCTCGAAGAATTGGTAGGCTGGACAGAAAGATTTAGATCGTTCTTCTTCTCGGCATCGTTGGCAGATAGGTTCATACGAACATTATACTGCTGCTGAATAGTAGCGGGGGAAACGCCCTCGGTAAGATAAGGAGTAATGTCCATAACAATGGTCTTCTCGCGATCCATCTTCACAGAAGCGACCTTGACCCACTTAGCGCTACAATCGGAATTGCTGCAGGAAAACAAAGTAGGATTGGCGCTGGAACCATCCGCAAAGGTCTCGGGACTAACAACATAGACAGTCATTAAGATCGATATGATCAATAGAATAACCAATAGAACCAATACCCTTGTAGATATCATATTATATGTCAATATATTCAACATAGAAAAAAAGAGCTTTTCTGCCTTTTTAGCAAAAGGGCGACCAAAAGAGGGGTGCCGGGGCAATATGCCCCGAAGCTCGCCAAAAGGGAGATGCTTCGCATCTTTATTATTCTATTGTTATTAAGAAAATATTACAAAGTAGTTTATTTCACACAATCGTATTCATTGATTCACTTCATCGATTACAGATTTTATAAATTTACTTAGTGCGAGGGGTTCAAGGGGACGGCACGTCTCCTTTTAGAACTTAGCAACTTTCACACACCTCTCCCTCGCCTTCAGAGAAAACAACTTAGAAAGATAGTTATATACAATCCTAGGGAACAAGGTGCATTCCGATACGTTGGGGTTCTCGATGATCGCGAGCCGGATATAGTGGCGAAGAGTGTGTCCCTTGTAGATGCTTTTCCCTCTCAAATATCTACGGATGTTCTTACACTGGAGAAAAAGATCAACCATCCCGCGAGGTCCCCTTGACAAGACGTAGAAAACCGCCCTCTCCCTCTCCTCTTTCGTCTCCCTCTCCTCCAAGCACAGGTAAATCTCCAGTATTCTGCTAAGATCCAAATCTTGAGATCCCTTCAGGTATGGTTTGGAAATCAGCTGCGTCCCGTTCAACACCTCCAAAAGAACCAACCCCAACTGCCAGTAGTCCATGTTTTGCCCGCATTGTCCGGCGACCAAGCTTTCCGGACAGTGGTACGAGGGCGTACAAGGGGGCTTACGCGAGGGAACGTGGAAGGAATTGCCGAAGTCGCACAGAACATAAACAAACGACTCCGTCTCGAAAACCGCGCGATCAAACGGCAAACCGTATCTGTCGCAAAAGTCCCCGATCAGTTCGATCGTCTCACTCCCCAAGTTGTAGCTCAGGATGTTCTCCGGCTTGATGTCCCAGTGAGCAACCCCGATGCTATGAATGTAGTTCAGAGCTGACATCATGTGATTCATCAGGGCAATCCAGTGCTTCTGGGTGATGCGCTTGTCTGAGGCGATGTACTCGTCATAGATCGACTTTCCGTAAAGAGGCATGATCAAACAGACGTATTCGGTCGGGATCGCATTCCAATCGTCAGAAGCCGACTGGTAAAGGATCGCGTGATCGATAAGCCCCATCACACTCTGGTTGTGAAACGCCTTCAAATAGGTAAGCTCCGCCTTGCCCAATGACTTACCATCATACGTACCGCAAATCTTGACCGCCACGAACTCGTCTCTCTGTGCTGGAATGTTTCCTGGATCGTCCAAATCGAGGTCGCGAACCTTGTGTGCTAACCATGTGCTGCCAGTCGTCCCCGATCCAAGCATCGATATCAACTGATACATCCGGCGTGTTTCCACACCAATCAGGGTCTCGCCTGCATTGACAATAGGGTACTCCATATTGACACTATGATTTCGCTTTACGTTCTTTGACGCATATCATTTATATATAGGGCAAATAAATCAATTTTTTCTGACGCTATGAGATCATAGAGATCATCGATTACATATGATAGTATAACTACGATTTATATATCCAGAAAAAAATTGATTGTTAAATGGATCTAATATTTTGCACCTGATAGGAAATAACTATTCTTTTTTATCAGGATTTCAAGACCTCCTACGCACACAAGACTTACAAGAATGTCAGCATCCTCCATCGCTAACCAGCATCCCATCGAAACCACCGATAGGTGGGGTCTCCCTCCCACGATTGTATCCGTCGATGTCTCAGGCAATTACGTTCCATGTGCCCGCCTTACCTGGAACCCGCCTCTCGTGAGACCCGGAGAAGTCGGGAATGACCGCACCGTCCTCAATTACCTCCTCTTCCGCAATGATGCCCTCATCGCGACTCTGGATGGAAGATCCACAGAGGCTCTTGATTTTGGCGCCCGTTCTGACGTTATGTATCGCTACTCGTTGAGAGCCGTGACCAGACAGGGTATCAGCGATCCCAGCCATGATTTCACCTTTATGTTTTCCGAGCCACCCGTGTCCCTCCCGGATCTTCCCATCCCAGTTCTCCCCCCGCCCCGGGACAGCCAGGAAAGCCAGGCGGATCAGCGCCAGACCGATGAAGAATGGCTCATGGATAGGCACCCTCCTCAGAACGCGGACTCCAGCGAAGACAACTCCCACGTCGATCGATTCAATGGACCCATCGAGCAGCGCTTCGATGATCTGGACGATGAGGATTACAACATTGCTACCCAGCGCCTCTGCGTCGACAAATACGTCAGCGCAGCAGATGCCCGCAGGCTTCTCCAGCAGACCCTCCTCTCGGACACCCAGATCTTCGAACACATCTGCCAGATCGAGACGATCCCCAATGCGCAAAAGACATTCATCACCGACGTGTCTTACCTCCACCAACTCTGCGCAAAGGGAAACATCGACGAGATCATCGAGTACCTCCATTGCTTCGACAACGAGACCATTAAGACAATGCTCAGTCACCCACTCGGCTCTCAGGAGAACACCGCTCTTCACACCCTCCTTGCCTGGAACTACGGCAACAAGGTCATGGAATTCGTCGAACAAGTGATCCTCACTACCGTCCCCGAACTCAAGGACACTCCAAATGTATATAACGATACACCCTACGGTATCAACGATCTCTACTTCAACCACCCGGTCCTTGGCTACGAAATCGCCCATCGCGTCGTTGAAGAGTTCATCATCTGAAGAGTTCATCATCTAACTTAATAAAAATCGTCCAACCCAAAGTAACTTAGAGTTTAATAAAAAGTGTGATCAAAACAGCATGGAATCAATGAAATCAATAGAGGATATATTCGTGTCGATACGATCAATATATCCCAACTTACTTTGTTTGTTCCGATTATCTATTAAAACGCATAAACGCTATTGCGTTTATATACTTATAATCGATTAAGAGGTATAATTATGTATTTTTCATTCGATGAAAAACAAAGCACGCCTTTATGTGAAATTATGGGAAGATATGGCAGCGATAAAGGATCCATAAATATCAACAAAAGCTGGCACAATTATACAACCTTTTATTATAGCATTTTTAAAAATTTACGCGATAACAAATTAAGAGTCTTTGAATTAGGACTTGGAACGAATAATATATATATACCTTCCAACATGGGATTGAATGGAAAACCCGGTGCTTCATTATACGGTTGGTCCGAGTTTTTCCCCAATTCTGAAATATATGGCGCCGATATTGATAAGGACATCTTGTTTAACACAAATAAGATAAATACATACTATTGCGATCAAACAAAGCCTGATGTTATCCAAAAAATGTGGTCTGAGCCTAAGTTACAAGAAAACTTCGATATTATAATCGAAGATGGACTACACACATTTAATGCCAATGTTTGCTTCTTCGAAAATAGTATTCATAAATTAAAGCCCAATGGATATTATATCATCGAAGATATCCTTAATAAAGAAGAACCATTGTTCATACACAAAATGAATGAATGGAGAGCCCGATATACCGATTGTTCATTTACATTGTTAAAGATACCCTCAAATGTTAATATACACGATAATACGTTGTTAGTTGTTTATAAATCGGCTTAAATATAACATTCATGTGTTAGGTTTATTATATAATCCATTTCGTTATATAGTAAACCATTAAAGCGAATCAAACCATACTATATGCCGCGTATCCCACGAAACATCCAATCATCATCGATCTCATACGAATCATATTATAAGGAATCATCGGGTTTCGTTTTATAATAATATTTTGACCAACGTGTTCGGCAAAAGCACCTGCTAAACCACCAACAATTATACGTTTTACTTCGGACTTACCTGAATTATTCCTCGATCCACCTCCGCCATTTACAAGATACTTATCCGATAACAAGGTTGGAATCCTATTCAGTTCAAAATTTACAGCGCTAATCTCAGGATTTCCAATCATATTCATTTTATAAACGATTCATTCATCTATTTATCCATCTTTATATTCAATTTTCGGTACACTTTTTTTCAAAGTGTAGTGTTTGTAGAATTTGTGGGTTTATGTTTGCTACAAAAGCACTTGGAATTATCATGTTCTTTCAAAATCCATACCATATTTTTACACTGTTTCTTCGTCGATTTCAGTATTTGATTACATTGAACATGCTTGTATTTCGCAGTGCCTGATGGTTGCTTTGAAACGACAACAGGTGGTACTGAATATGATGAGCTTGATGACGAAGCAGATACTGGATTCATTACAGGATTGTATAAATCAGATATCGATTTCGCAAACAAATTATTTAATAATCCCTTATCATAAAACGTATGACGACAATATCCACACTCGATAGTATAAGTCTTTTTTGTGTTTGAATATTTAATACCAAGACTACCACCAGAGTTGCAAGAATCATACACGCATTTCGCGTGGAACATATGCTTACAACCAGGATATTCAATGCTTATACGATCCTTATGAGGAACATTCAAATAGATATTGTCTGAATTCAATGATCCGACATCATAAGCGATTCCTATGATATGCTTTTCACAACATATTCCACAATCAGGATCCTTAAAATCGATGATATATGGGATCTCCAAAAGATCCAAAGCAGTTATAATTTCCAAACAAACCTGATTGATATCCTCGGTTTGATTCTCAGATGCTTCTTTTAATTTCTTTTCAGCTGTCGCAACACTCATCTTTCTCATACTAATTATTTATTTACATTAGTATTAGAATGTCTTTATATGGGGAACAATGTTCCCCAGAACCCGGCTGCTTCGTCATGTATCCACCTTCGGTGGATTTTACATGACTCGACAGCAGATTTTCCAAGGAAAGGCTTGTCGGGGTGGAAACACCACGACATAGCCCAGAACCCCTTCTTTCATAGTTGTCAAACTTAATATATTATATCACCGTTTGTCAATGTCTAATTACTAGAATCCTCTTCATCAGGTTCCACGACACCATAAAAGATCAGAGCATTCTTTGAAGCATTCTGTTCCGCAAGCTTCTTCGTCGGACCCTTACCAATTCCAACGATTTTACCATAAGGATTCAATACACATACCGTATAAACACGATTGTTCGCAGGACCCTCCACGGAAATGTTCTGATAATTCGTATACGCTCCATTGAAATTCTGCTGGAAATAATTCTGAAGACGATCCTTGTAATTGTCATCGTTCATCACAATATCCTGCATGTCCAATAGATTCTCAAGAATATAAATGATATACGATCTGGCTGTTTCGTATCCCTGATCAAGATACAGTGCGCCCAAGAATGCCTCAAATACATCCTCCAAAAAACGAGGATTCCTCCTGGCATTACACTTCTCTTCCGCGAATCGACAGAACAGTATATATTCCGTAAATCCCATCTTCTCCGCCAAATGAGATAGTGTCGAACCACATACGATCTTGATCTTCATCTTCGTAATAAAACCCTCGTCCATATCTGGATACCGAGTCATCAGATAATCGACCGTCACGAAAGATAGAATAGAATCGCCGCGACACTCAAGTTTTTCATTCGTGCCATCAAACAACTCCAACATACCCTCGGGGGCGCGAAGAGACGGGAACATATCGAAATAGCTCTTATTATGCCTCTTCGAAAACGATCTATGAATCATCGCTTGCTGATAAATATCCAGATTCTTAGGAATTGTAGCCAGACCACCCCTGGACAATAGCTTCATAACATCCGTGGAGGTCAAGAGCTTATTATTCGGATTGTAAAGATACTGAATCGCACTATCAATCGTAATCTCCTTCTTGTTCATTTTCGCTAATACCGATTAATAAATAGTGTATTATAATTCTCTTTATATTCCTTTATCGATATTGCTATCAATTTTGCGACATTAACACATAGTTTAGCAAAACCTGACATTCTTTGAATGTTTCTTTTTGAATTTATGCTAAACTCTGCTTTTGATCACACTTTTTTCAAAAGTGTACATTAACATTATTCATAAATTCTTCATTCCCTTTATTAATGGGTAAAATTACCAAACAATAAATCGCGATACTTATCATTCCATAATATATCCGACAATCGTGTTTTTGATAAGATACCGTATTTCGATATCAACAATTCATTGTACTCAATGTCGGGCGAATGTAAGTGAAAACGAATCATATCCGCTCCCGAATAATTTGAACATAATATCTCTCGGATTAATTGATATAATGTGCCCGGCATACTATATTCATCATCATATAATACATCACGTTCTTCCTTTTTGTATCTCATAATATTCACATAGTAATCGGTTTGATCTTTGCGAACAGAATATACTGAAATATAATTCTCCATTCTATATCTATTTTATAGATGCCATTCTGTCTTTATATTACACTTTTGAAGGGATTACATCCCGTGGGGAAGCGAAGCTTCTCCTTACTTTTTTTAAAAGCGTATAGCACCAGTACACTTCGGGGATGTAATCCCCGGCACCCCTTTTGGTCGCCCTTTTCTTAAAAGGGCTTTGCCACACTTTCACAACGGGTTCAAGGGGAAGCAAAGCTTCTCCTTACTTTTTTTAAAAGCGTATAGCACCAGTATACTTTTGCCACGCTTTTTTTAAAAGCGTATAGTATGGAAAAAACAAATCAAATATCACACACGATTCAATGGATCCAAGCGGATTCTCTTCATTATATGAAAAAACATACAATTCCATCCATCGTTACTGGAGTTCCTGATATGGACGAAGTCAATATGAATGAATCGGATTACGCCAAATTCTTAAAAGATGTCGCTGATCTGTTCTTTCGTCAAATCGATCCAAATGGGTTCATTATCCTTATGATGACCGATCGCAAGCATAATGGATGGATTGATAAAACAGGACCTTTCCTGAACGCTGCCGAAAAATATAAGAAACGTCTTCTGTGGCATAAAATTATTATTAATCGTCCCGTTGGATCCGTCAATTTATTCCGCCCAACGTATTCGAATATGATCTGTTTTGGTCCAGATCATCAAACTGCAGGTATCGCTTTCCCGGATGTTATTGAACGTGGATATGCGATTTATCAAAACGGCAATTCAGTGAGATCGGTTGTGTATGCCCTTCAATTCCTTAAATATAAAAAGGTGCGAAACATTATAGATCCCTTCGCTGGAATCGGAACAGTTCCTTTAATCGCAAAATACCTCGGAATATCGTCAATCGCAATCGAGATCGATCCTTATATCATAGGAAAGGCAAAGGTATATGAATCCAAAAAAAATAATACTCTTTGGAAACATACAAATCAATACATCGCTGAATTTAATAAATGGAATAAATTCGCATAATTTATTTATTTAACCGAATTTAATTGAGTTAATGTTGTTTTCATCGAATTTATTAGGGTTAATACTTTAGATACCAAATCAGAATCCTTGTTTATTTTGATCGATTGTTCTGATTTTCTACTATTAATTATTGTATTTATTTCATCCTTTGTATAATGCCTTTGATGAATTTTAATAAAATTAAAATTTCCTTTGAATAATAAATTACTATTTATATAATCAATGTATGTAACGTTCTCGTTTTTAAATGGTAAATAAATTACATGTTCATCGTTATTTGGTTCTTGAACATTTGGTCTCATTAGATTATTTGCGACATACCAAAATGTATGTAAATATTTACATGAATAATCATTCTCTTTATCATTATCGTTTAGTGATAATTTTTCATTAGAATCTTTTTTTATCCGTGAAACGATCTCTATGTAAAAATTTGAATTTTCATCGCATATACGGAAATTGTCTACAAAAAAAGTCGGGTCTCCTTGTGTTATTTTTTTATATAATACTTTACTTATAAATTGTGATATTTTTTTTAAGACACTTTTTTTATTATTTTTCGGTTCACCGGTACAAACACCTTCTTCATCGTAATAATATTCACTTAACGTATCATATATTTTTTTCATTGTTCTTGTTGGTAATCCGCGATACATCGAATATTCCTGAACTTTTTTAAGATCTAAATTTTTTAAAGTATTATATAATTTTTCACCGTGATCTTTTATATCATTTTGTGCGATACTTTGTATTTTTATATAATCAAAATTAATATGTTTTACACCGTTTAAATAATATGTTCTTAATTTTGGTACATTATTAGGTTTACTAAGATATTCATCAATTGTTAATGTTTTTTCGTTGTCAAGTTTAAACAAATTAAATCCTTTGTTTAACAAGGACAATTCATATCCTTTATCATCGATAAAATCAGTCATTCGATCTGATGTAAATGGTATATAAACGGGACTCGATGTAATCGCAAAATGCGTTAAAACCATATGATAAGGATTTTGCGGATAACCGTTCATATTATATTACAATATTATGTATTAGGGTTTTCCGTTTTCGGCAAACCCGTATTGAATCATAGAGGAGAGCATTTTAAACTTTTACAAAAAGTTTGGTCAAAAGCCGAGAATGAGAACCTCTATATGTATTAGGGTCACACCTAAATAAATATCTAACAATAAAAACTTTGATTAATATATAATGCCTCCTAAAAAAACGTGTCCAAAAGATAGGAGACCACCTTGCACTGGCAAATACAAATATGAAAGGCTTAATCCCCAAGGAGAACCTTGTTGTTACATTTATGATAAAAAATCAGTTCATATCGACACTCCGATTAGCGCGGAAGATGTCGCCGCTGAAATGGCACGCGCTGAAAAACGTAAGGGAAAGGAAGCTGTTAGCCCTCCAAATAGCGCCAAAATGATGGAAATGGCTGAGAAGAAAATGGGGCTAAATTTGGATACACCATCGCCTAACAAAAAAAACGTTAAACCAAGTTATAAACACTTTGATTTAAACACACAGACTCAAACCCAAGAACTGAATATTAATGTTGAATCATCCAGCTCTGCAAATGCCGCTATTCCTGCGTCGGTTCCTTTTTCGGAACTCCAGACCTTAGAAGAAGTTCTTCGCTCTATCAAGCATTTCGAAAAACCCTCCGATCCAGTGGATCCTCTTAATAATCGCACTACCATTATAAATCGTAAAGCCTTCATCAATGATATCCTTGAGGGTCGCATTCCAATCTCAAATGTCGTGAAATCGTTCCCTCTTGATGTTGCCTTGTTCGCGAATCCTTTAGTGCCTTCCTCCAAGAATCCTACAAATTTCATCAAGTATATGAAGCCTCGTTATATGGCTTTGTCGAAAGGTGCCGCTGGATTACCATTCGAGGTCGAGCATACGGGTGCTCCTCGTAACTTTGAATTGTTCTTTAAAGCGATCCCCATGGACAAAGATTATGATCTAAACGATCCTAAGCATCCCGGAAATGTTGAGCTCAATATTCTTTTTACTCTCTCGAAATTAGTGTATAATTTCAACACGCCTCACATCGCACTACCTGTTCTCGCATTCCAGTCAAATGCTCCAGCTCTAATAAAAAAGATCGAACATCCTGACGATTTCCATAAAACACTCAATTGTGTTGTTACAGAATGGGCTGAGGGTGGCACTCTGAGTGGTTACATTAAACAAACGATTAGAAACGGTACCGATACATCTGATTGGTGGAAAACTGTATTGTTCCAGATAACATCAGTTCTTGCCACGGTTCAACATCATTTCCCCACGTTCCGTCATAACGATTGTCATCTTGGAAATTGGCTTATCCAAAAGGTTCAGGGACCTACCGATCGTTTCTACATCTACGTATTTGATAATAAGATCTATAAAATCCCTAACATAGGCGTTCAGATTTTGATGTGGGATTACGATTTTGCTTGTATCGCCCCGACGATTGAGAATTATAAGGTTGAGGAATTTAGCGTTGGAAGTATTCGTGGAATTAATTATGTTCAAGATCATTATTTCGATTTCCATCTTATTATGAATTCTGTTTGTATCGGTGCTGGTAGAGGATCCAAGTATATGGATTACTTTAACGCAAAATCACGTTCGATTGCCGATTTCATTCGCGAGATTGTTCCTGCTGATTTGTTTGGTAATGACACTCCTCTCTTAACATACGGTCGTCTTCGCGATCTCAGAAATTCTAAATATCCCGCTGTTACCCCCAGGAATAGCCTTTTGAACAGTGATCTATTCCGTGATTTACGTATCGATCTCGATGAATTCAAAGAACTGGTCGATCAGAATAAGGTAATTGCTGTGTATCATATGGACCACCCCATGGGGGTGTAACCCCCAGAACCCCTTTTGCCACGCTTTTCTTAAAAGCGTAAAGGTCGATCAAAACTTAGCCTACAGCAGTTCTTCTAAGATTTATATAATGTAGTTTCCGTTGATAAAGTTGGCGGCGAACGCACATGCGTTTAAATCGGTATAAAAATATCTTAAAGGACATTACCAAGATTCCGCGGATAAAATGAGTGGAACAATCGAGAACAAACCCAGTTCTGCCCCACAGAAATCGATCCAAATAAATATCGATCTCGCCAAAAATGAATCTAATACGATCTCTAATAAACCCATCGCCAACACGATTGTCGTGGATACTCCACTCAATAGCCCTAAATCCCCCTCGAATCATATCGCTGAAATGTGCGGACACGATTCCATCATTTTAACACCCGTCTATGCAAATGGTGGATTTTAATTCAATTCTTACTTTAAAGGGCTGCTTCGTCATGTATCCACCGAAGGTGGATTTTACATGATCTTCGGCGGCATAGCCGCCTTGATAGAGCCAAAGGCTCTGGCAACTCGACAGCAGATTTTCCCAGGGAAGGCTTGTCGGGGTCTCACATTATCGCTTCGCGATAATATTCGACGCGATTTCATCGCGAGAATGGATACACCACGACATAGCCCTTTAAAGATATATAATCATAAATCGTAAATAATGTTATGATTATATAATATTGGAAATGATTCTCGATATGAAGCAACGTATGATCTTTCGTATGATATTGACAGTATTATTTTTTATGGTTTTCACTGTTAAGAATAATACTGTCAAACTATATAATAAAAACATCAACGTATACCTTTTTCTTCCCATCGCGCTTATATTTTTAGATATTGCGGATACAAATGTTCCCAAACTCTTTTTTGAGTTGAAAAAAGATAAGAATGGTGATGAATACGGTGACGAATATCATATCTATGATAAAATCACCGATTCACTAAGTTATCTTTATGTATGGTATTTACTTAAACTCGATATCGCCTATTTATACATCATCCTTTTCCGTATGATCGGTGTATATCAATTCGTCAAAAATAACAATACATCATATCTTGTCTATTTCCCCGATTTCTTTAAAGAATGTATTCTTTATTCCTATTTCTTCAAGGATCCTAAGTATTTACCCATCGTTTTTATCGGTAAATACATATTTGAATATTCTAAATATAAATTAAATCTCTTTTAAAGGAACATACGCATATAATACATCGTTTTCAGTGTATCCATTTAAATATTCTATCACATATTCCGGATTTAATTCGTGGATCTTCTTAATGATCTCATCCAAAAAAATCATTTCTCCATATCCCCACTCACCCCACGGTCTCGGGTTCTTTAATATCCTTACATCGTCGAATAATAATACGTGATCTTTCCGTTCCAAACTAAATAATACATCCATCTCGTTCATCAATGGACACTGATTTTTAGCATTGTATATCATCGCATTATCCACATGGGCGTCAAAGAAAAACATCGTTTTCTCTCGCAAATCCTTCTGGATCGATTCGTCGTTCATTATTATATCCTTCAAATGATTAGAATCGCCCAACATCATCTTTAAACGACCACTCTCCAATTCTTCCTTAAATATCTGTTCGCCAAAGTAAATCCATTCACGACATAATTCAATCGTATAAACACGGTCAAATCTACATCTTAATGCCTTCTTGGCACTGATATTCATACGCGGATCCCACATCCCCGTCTCAAAATATATCTTACAATCGTTCTTCTCGCGAATCTCCTCAATATCAAATGATATAGGCATTATGTATCATTTCATATTTGTTTTGACGAAAATAAACTAACTATCGTTTAATCACAACAAAGTACTATAATTTATTTACACCAATCAATTCTTAACTTTACAAAATTAAAAAGGGGGGTCTGGGGGAAATTTCCCCCATTAGACAAACTTTACCTTCCCAACATTCCCCTTGCGATACCTCGTAATATACGATTGGAGTTCCTCGTTCTTACGAAGCATCCCAATATGCATCGGGGGCAATTCCGGTTTACATTCCCATAGCATCTCCTTGTACTCCGTATGAATATGATATTCCGTTGGATACCAGGATCTAATCATACTATCCCGGCGCATAATCATATCTACAACTTCCTTCGGAATTAAATGATGGCTCTCCGTCGGGAAGATACAGATCATCTGCTCAATCGATGATAGTGGCTGATTCATTGGAATCCTTCGTGAATTCATATAACCCACGTTCTTCATCATAAAATCGTGTAGAACACTCATTGGAGGAGCATACTCAAAAGGATAATACCACTCCCAATCAACGGATCCCTCGAAATAATACTTCAAATTCCAGCGCAATCCGTAAAGATACTCCTTCACACCATATTGCGTTCCCTCCTCCTTCGATGTATCCCCGAAAACATTCTTACAAAAAACATTGACCCAATCTTTATTCCCCGCCAATCCCCAATGATCCTTGATATCCGTTACAAACTCGGATTCCTTCATCTTCCGCTCAAGTGGGCAGCGAATCGCCCCTGGGATTCTCGGGGAAAACTTCAGATGCTCCGCGATATACGATTCCTTCAACGAATCTTCGCGATCCCTCAACTCACGGATGAACATCATAAAAGGAGCCGGATTGATCTTTACCCCATCCTTGGGATCGAATACGATCAAATGCTCCTTCGTCGCTGTCAATACTCGCTTGTAAATGTCCAGCAACATATCGACGCCGTTCGTCTTGATATTGATCCCGAAGATATGAGGCAGGAAATCATTGCCGAGCAAGAACGATATGAAGATGAAATCATTCACCAGGTTTCCACGATGATATGTAGAGATCGTATCGTTCAAGGCAACAGCGATATAATGTGCTAGACTACCAATCGATAAGTAGAGATAAGGATTGTCGTTCATCTTCTTGGCAAACTCGGGCTGTTCGCGGATCAGATAGACCTTGTGCATCTGAAGACTCAGACCAAGAATAATAAGATCGGCGTCCAAACCATAAATTACATGGGTTTTATGCCTGAGTGCCGAATGATAATGCCTGATATACTGGACGATCTTTTGTTCTCCCTCCTGTTCGACTTCGGTATCCGATAGAATATACTGGATGCCACGATTCTTAGGAATCTTCTTCAACGATTCAAAATGATTATAAATACCAGTCGATAACTTTCGCATAAATTCAGTGCCAGGACTGATCGCATTCGTATCCCATCCGGCGCGATACTCCTTCTTATCGGTAGTAATCACCGCCTTATTATAATCGGCATACGTTTGCTTCTTGAATTGCTCTGTCTGGATACTCTTATAACGACGATCACGTTGCTGTATGATCTTTGCGAATGGGGCAACACCATCGATTGCGATGAATACCATCTTCGTTGGCTTGACATAATCGATTATATAATCCATGCGTTCAATGATTAGTTCGATCATCTTACCTTCGTTAAACGGATAATTCGCGTGAGATTCACGACAACAAGGATGAATAAGTGAATTCAAGTCGAAATAGAGATTATCCACGGCATTCTCGATATGACTCTTAATGACTGGATAACGATCCACGATATACTTGAAAAACTTAGGAATTCCCATTTCAAAATACTATAATTATACGATTCTTCTGTTTATATTAGAGCTCTTATATTGATTCAATTTTGACCTCTTCGAGATAGATATGCATAACTCTACCAAAATTCAAATATAAGAAATATAATATTAATAATAATCAAAATATAAATTTATAATTAAAATGAGTAAATGCGAACATGGAAAAGAAAAACGATATTGTAAGGTTTGTGGAGGATCTGCCTTTTGCGAACATGGAAAACAAAAACGATATTGTAAGGATTGTGGTGGATCATCTATTTGCGAACATGGAAAACAAAAATCACGATGTAAGGATTGTGGTGGGTCTGCCTTTTGCGAACATGGAAAAGAAAAACGATATTGTAAGGATTGTGGTGGATCATCTATTTGCGAACATGGAAAACA
>VFQS010001223.1_pt1 | contig 24184 bp, 23 predicted proteins | sample 3512361 | NCBI WGS metagenome assembly VFQS01 (sample SAMN10412375, study PRJNA504923) | tailings metagenome | isolation source: Relicate 1 Philex TSF3 active mining | place: Philippines
GCTTGCGTCTAGGTTTGGATGTGGGTTGCCTTGGTCCCTGTGCTGGTGGTGAATGGACCCAAACCAATTTACATCAGGCTTTAAATCAACCACTGCCGCAAGCATGGCGTACCCAGTTGCGACAAGAATGGGGTATGGTTTTAAATGCGGAACTAGCACCGGCTCGATGGAGTTGGATGCCAGAGATGGACCTCGGTAGCCGATTCAAATTACGTGCTGGGAATATCTTTACCGACGCTAAGGCTGAGTTAGTCTGGCGTTACGGTCGTTTAAATGCGCGACGCGAAGATCAAGCTAGTTTTGTATTTGCACGTACCGAATTGCGAGCGAGTGCGTATAACGCAACTTTGCAAGGTGGGTATTTCAATCAACAAAGTTTGTCTATGCATCCACGACGCGTGATACCTGAACTGGAAATTGGTTATCAATATCGAGGTGAAGTCTGGGGTTTTTATGCATCGGTGCTGCGTCGAGGTAGCGAGATCAAAGAGTTATCGAATGCAAAAGCGGCACAGAATTTTGCCAAGCTTCAATTTATCTATGCATTGAAGTAAAGTTGTTTTGTTGCTTTCTTTGTCAATGCAGTTCAGCGCTTGGGACATAAGATTGTAGGTTGGGTGATTTTCTTAATGCATGACGTGCTCGGTGAAGAACTACCATCATATGATTTTTGCTCATGTTAAGTTGCTCACAAATTTCGGCGCTATCAATGTCTAAACAGTCCGCAAGTTCGAAAGTGTGTGCATTTTTTCTAGGAAGTAATTTCAATGCTTGTTCCAGTTGGATAAAGAATTTCTTTTGTTCCAATGCGGTAGGAGGGTCAAATTCTTCGCATAAACTGCTGCGGCTTATACCGTAGCGGATATCTGCAACATGAATTGATGATTCATAGTCGCAAATGGCGAGTGTATTAAGTTCGGAATAGGTGTTTTGTACATGCTTTGCGCGTCGAAAGCTATCAATAATTTTGAACTTTAAGATTGCTAATACATAGGTTGTTAGCGTTGACCTCCCTTCGAATCGCTCTGGTGCTTCGAGCACAGCGAGTAGTGATTCTTGCACTACATCCTCGGCAATTGCGTCATCATAAATTCGCTGTTTTGTGAAGCGCAGCATTTGTGGCCGTAATGTGCTGAGTTGGTTTTGTAAATTCATGCTAATACTCATTATGTCATCTCTTCTTTCTTTTTTTGTATAGAAGTGGTTGTTTTGTTCGAATGAGTAGCGTCGCTGGTCAACGACGATATCAGTTGGCTGTGCCGATAGATCCGTTTTGATACCGTCGCTTCGATACTACAAACCGTCTTTTTGCAGATGATTATTTGCTGACGATAGGGCGTTGCATCGGTGCGAGTTTTGAAATTAATTTATTGGCAATAGATGACGGTATTTGGTTCATCTCCATCGCGATCTGCAAGTCTTCAGCTAGTGCATTAAAGTGAGCATTGCTGATGTTCATGCCTTGATGAGCTTCGTACATATCTTTCCCCTTGTATTGGCAAGGACCACCTGCAAGTTCGCAGAATTGCGCCACCAATAAAGCGCTAAATTCATCCTTCTTCATTTTCGCAAAGAAAGAGTTGATACGCGTGTCGGCTAAGATTAGCGGTACAAAATCATTGACGATTTTTGTGATGCCTTCTGTCTTGCCCAAGCCTTGATAAAGAATGTCGTCTTTTTTGGTTTCCTGAGCATGTGCTCCAAAGTTAGTAAAAATGACTATTAAAGTAATGCCGATAAATTGAAAAAAATTATGATTGAATGCGTTGTTCATAATCGATATCTTTCTAAATTAAATAAATTGATGTTTGATGAATTGGATTGGGGTCTCTTAAAAACCTGCTTGCATCGATAGATACCAACCCTGCTGTTTTTTAGGATTGAAAATCGTGATATCCCCAAGTTGGACAAAAGCTGCGGTGACAGAAAAGTTTTTGCTGGGAAAGTAAGCAACGAAGATGTCTGAGTAATCTTTTTCATTATCGACACCAAGATTACGTGGCTTCATTCGGTACTCTGCACCGATAACAAGCTTTCGATTAACTAAATATGCAATTGAACCTTCAAGTTGTGCTTGGTATTGATCTTTTTTATCCCCGCCGAAGCCAAGTAGCCCCATTTGATTTGCTTTGGTCATCCTGACAGTTCCGTTGACTAAGAGGCTCTGCGCTAAATATATTTTGGTGGCCGAAAGATAATAATCAACACCATGATCGTCTTTTGCCCCTAATTGTTTAACATTGGTTATGCCAAGCGCACCGAGGCCACCAACTTTCGCATCACGTTTATATTGCATCCCACCAGAAATTTGAGGCATCCATCCAGCTTGATCGTACACGGCATCGCCAGCCAATTTGACTTTGATACCGAGAATGTCTTGCTTTAGATTGAGTGCATTGAGTGGTGCGAGGCGACCAGTAAATTCTTGTTGTGCGATTGAAAATTCAACTTGATCTGCAATGCCAATCGCGACACCGTGAGTCTTTAGGCGATAATCTTGTGTGTTGACTTGGGTATAGTGTGCGTTTGCACCATAGCTATCCCGAGTTCCATAGCCAGTAATCAAAGCCCAAGGTGTCAAACCACCACCACCAGCACCCTCGACTTGACTCACACCACCGGTTGCTGTGAGCTTTCCCATGTCTGGTAGGCGTGAATCTTGTGCCTGCGCTATACTGGTGAAAATGCTAATGCCAGTGACAGTGATGAGTTTGATTGATGGAATTAGTTTGAATCTAGTCATGTGAACTCCCTAAGTGTTTAGTTAATGAGTCTTTGTAAACGTGTTGTGTTTCAGTCGACTACTACAGACTTATACGAAAGGTAGTTGCAGCTGGATTCAGAATTTTTAAAATATTTTTGCGATTGTTCTTTTTACCTCTTGCTATAAAAAAGCCATCCAAACTGTCATGTGTGGATGGCTCGCTTGCCCTTTTGCTGATTAGTACAATTTAATTGGTAAGTTAGTGCGGCGCTAAGTAGTCTTAAGCCAGCTACCTTTAAATAGAATTGGACCACTTGGCTTTTCTGGATTAGCTGATCCACCTTTAGGCTCTAAACTAATCGCGAGTAATTGTGGCGTGCCACTGTTAACTTCTTTTGGGAGGGTAATGCGCAATACATCTTTTTCTCCCGTATTGCTAATCAACCCGAGTGAGCGTATTTTGCCCTCCTTAGAAATCGACCAAAGTTCTAAGCTCTGGTCAGTTGCTACAGTAGGTTTTTCAATAAAGCGCACTAAGATTTGATGATGATTGACATCACTGGAAATCACCGCTATCGGGCGCGACTGCTCATCCGACAGTGTCGCTACGTACAAGTCGGGGACAACATCTGTGTCTGTAGGCTTGAGGATAAATACAGCCAATAGAATCAGTGCGCTACTTGCGGCCAAACTAATTCCCCTCCAAAAACTGAGTGAATCCAAAAAATTAAATAGCGTGTTTTTACTTTGTACTGCTCTCAATTTGAGTTGCTGTTCAATATTTTTCCAAACGTGGGTTTCGGGTATCTGCTTGCGGCTAAATTCCATCATCGGCATTAGATGCTGCTCCCACTCTCGGACGATTTGTTGTAGGTGTGGATCGTCGATTAACCAATCGCGGAATCGGCGACGTGCACCTCCTCGTAATGTGCCCAATACATATTCGGCTGCTAGTTTGTGTTGCAGGCGCTTGTTGTGTTTGATATTCATAGTTTTGCACCTACACCAATACTGCCAATCTGAGTAGTGTTATTTGTATTTAGACAGAGTCTTAATTTTTCTAAACCACGACGTATCCAAGTTTTGATCGTGCCGATAGGCAACTCCATTTGTTCTGCGACTTCGCTGTGAGATAAGTCATGAAAGTATGCCAAACTCATCGCTTGTCGATGTAACCCCTCTAATTTCGTCATGCATCGTGCAAGAGATGCTGCGTCTTGGCTGAGTTCTAATGCTTCCACTGGAGTAGTATCTTGGCTCTCCATTGTTCTCCATACTTCTGTTTCGAATTGATCCGTATCGTAGCTGACGGTCAGATGTTGACCATTATTTAATTTTCGCAATAGATCGAAAGCTCGATTACGTACGATTGTTGTCATCCATGTCATTGGTGATGCGAGGCTGCTTTGATAACTATCTGCATTATTCCAAATGTTGACGAAGCTCTCCTGGAGGATCTCCTCAGCTAGCTCTCGGTTTTGCAGAATTCGCAAGACGAAACTAAACAATTTTGCTGAACTTGCCTCATACAATGCTTTGAAAGCTTTGGCATCTTGCTTGGCAACAGCGACTAAGCATAAATGGAGATGCGCAGGGTCTGAGGCTAAATTTTGAGTATGTAGGTTTGGCAAGGGATTTCCTTATAAAGAAAGTTAGTTGTATCTGTTGAAATTAATTAATTTCATTTTTAACGCTCACAATTTATACGTTTAAGATAACGAATCGGATGCAAAATTCTTCTGAACTTTTTAAGTTGATTACTTATGCAAAACGATAAAACACAATTTGACAAGTGTGCTTACTTTGTCTGTTTGATGCGATTATTATTTTGGTTCAGATATGATTTAGGATGCTCGAATATGACTCAGTATCCAGTAATCCCGCGCTCTACCATGAATGTGTTTATAACGGCGAAGTAGTCCCTCACGCTCAAATTGGCATCGTTGCAATACATTCAGTGAACGAAAATTGCTGTCTAATACACATGCTTGGACCCGCACTAAACCAATTTCTTGGTGCGCCCAATTGGTTAGTGCTTGGCAGGCACTGCTAGCAATACCTTTGCCCCAATAAGCAGGCGATAAATCATACGCAATTTCCGCACTGAAATTCGCTTTAGCGTAGGTGTGAAAACCTATGGTGCCGATTAACTCATCTTGCTGATTGGTGACGGCAAATTTGATTTGAGCCAGCGGCTGTGACCAGTCTTGCACTTGAATGAATTGTTGTAAGTCTTCGGCCGATTTGAGCTGCCAACTACTTTGCTCTTTTACCTCAGGCAATCTCAGATAATTGAACCAAGTAGGCAAGTCTTTGGCGAGTATCGGTCTCAAGTAATATCCACTTAAATAAAGCGCTGGTAGTGGTGAGGAGCCAAACGGATTTTTGGCATTGTCTTTTGATCCTTGTGGCCCATTAGGAAAAGTTAATTTAGGTAATCCAAAGTTCACTTTGTTTTTTTGACCTTATTTTAAATAATTGGATGTTAAAAAAATTGACTAAATGCACTGATGTTGAGCCGCTTTTTGTCGTCATTCAGTCGATGAATTGATCGTTTAAATAAATGCAATTTAGCATCAATTTGAGTGTACTACCACTGCAAAAAAACTTCTTGCTGATGTGCGTCGCGGGGCATCATGCGGTATAATTCGAATTTCCCGCTTGTGCCGTTGGGCACCTTCTGCAATGACTAAGTTCGTATTCGTTACTGGGGGCGTCGTCTCCTCTCTAGGCAAAGGCATCGCTGCTGCCTCACTCGCTGCTATTCTTGAATCACGCGGCCTCAAAGTTACCATGCTCAAACTCGATCCCTACATCAATGTGGACCCGGGTACCATGAGTCCATTCCAACACGGTGAAGTGTTCGTTACAGATGACGGCGCTGAGACGGATCTGGATTTGGGTCACTATGAGCGTTTCATCTCTGCGAAGATGAAAAAAGTGAATAACTTCACCACCGGTCAAATTTATGAGTCAGTGATTCGTAAAGAACGTCGCGGTGAATATTTGGGCAAAACTGTTCAAGTTATTCCACACATTACGAATGAAATCCAAGAATACATTCATCGTGGCGCGGCTGGTTTTGACGTCGCTTTGGTCGAGATTGGTGGTACGGTTGGTGATATTGAGTCCTTACCTTTCTTGGAAGCGGCTCGTCAATTGAGTTTGCGCGCTGGTAAAAATTCTGCTGCCTTTGTGCATTTGACTTTGGTCCCTTACTTGGCGTCTGCCGGTGAGTTGAAAACCAAACCGACGCAACACAGCGTACAAAAATTACGTGAAATCGGTATCTTCCCAGATGCCCTATTGTGCCGTGCTGATCGCCGTATCCCTGATGATGAACGTGCCAAGATCTCCTTGTTCTCTAATGTGGCTGAAGATGCCGTAATCTCTGTGTGGGATGCGGACACAATCTACAAGATTCCACAAATGTTGCATGATCAAGGCTTAGACAAGATTATCTGCGATAAATTAGCATTGACACCAAAACCAGCGGATTTAGCGATGTGGGATAAGCTTATCTACGCTTTAGAAAACCCCAAAGAAGAAGTCACGATCGGCATGGTTGGTAAGTATGTTGACTTGACTGAGTCCTACAAATCTTTGACAGAAGCTTTGCGTCATGCGGGGATTCATACCGAAAGCCGTGTGAATATCGAGTACGTTGACTCTGAAGAAATTGAAGAGCATGGCACCAAAGCTTTGGAAAAATACGATGCGATTTTAGTGCCAGGTGGTTTTGGTAAGCGCGGCGTCGAAGGTAAGATTTTGGCAGCACGTTATGCACGTGAAAACAAGATTCCTTATCTTGGCATTTGCTTAGGTATGCAAGTCGCCTTGATCGAATATGCACGTAACAAAGCTGGTTTGACGATGGCGAACTCGACTGAGTTTGATCTCGAAACAGAACAACCTGTGGTTGCTTTGATCAATGAATGGCAAAGCCACGATGGTAAAGTCGAATTGCGAGATGAAAATTCCGATCTCGGTGGCACCATGCGTTTAGGTGCACAGACCTGCGCGGTTCAACCAAATACTTTGGCATCCGATATTTACGGTAATGTCGTGACTGAACGTCACCGCCATCGTTATGAGGCAAATAACCATTACTTAAAACGCGTTGAAGATGCGGGCTTGGTTGTATCTGCACGTACGCCGACCGAAGATTTGTGCGAAATTATTGAATTACCGAAGAGCGTGCATCCATTCTATTTAGGTGTGCAATATCACCCTGAATTCAAATCGACACCACGTGATGGTCATCCATTATTCACCGCATTTGCAAAAGCTGCCTTGGCACACAAAGCAGCAACAAAAGCTGCTTTGGTGAACAATCAAGCGCAAGCATAAGGAGTTTGACCATGAAATTATGTGGATTTGACGTTGGTTTGGATCAGCCTTTCTTTTTGATCGCAGGTCCTTGCGTGATCGAGTCGCATCAAATGGCGATGGATACGGCCGGTGCATTGAAAGAGATCACGAGTGAACTCGGTATTCCTTTCATTTATAAATCGTCCTTTGATAAAGCAAATCGCTCCTCCGGTACGTCCTTCCGTGGCTTAGGCATGGAAAAGGGCTTGGAGATTTTGGCGGATGTGAAGAAGCAATTGAATGTGCCAGTGTTGACGGATATTCATGAGATCGATGAAATTAAACCAGTGGCAGCGGTAGTCGATGTTTTGCAAACACCCGCATTTTTGTGTCGTCAAACGGATTTCATCCAAGCTTGTGCGCAATCCGGCAAGCCAGTGAATATCAAAAAAGGTCAGTTTTTAGCACCACATGACATGATCAATGTTATCGCAAAAGCGCGTTTGGCGGCTAAGCAAGCTGGCTTGCTAGAAGATAATTTCATGGCTTGCGAACGAGGCGTGTCCTTTGGTTATAACAATCTCGTATCCGATATGCGTTCATTAGCCATCATGCGCGAAACCAATTGCCCAGTCGTATTTGATGCAACGCATTCTGTACAATTGCCTGGTGGTCAAGGTACTTCGTCTGGCGGTCAACGTGAATTCGTGCCAGTATTGGCGCGTGCTGCAGTAGCGGTGGGTATCTCAGGCTTGTTTATGGAGACACATCCAAATCCTGCGCAAGCGATGTCTGATGGCCCGAATGCAGTTCCACTCGGACGCATGAAAGAATTGCTAGCAACCTTGCTAGATTTAGATCGCATCGTTAAGAAAAACGGATTTTTAGAATCTAGTTTTAATTAAGATGAAATGCCTCGCCAAGTTAAATAGCTTTGCGGGGCAAATTTTTATCATCGGTTTCAATGTATGAATGGATGATGATCGCTGCAAAACCATACATGTGTTTTGAAGAAGAGACTTGATGCAGACCAAACGAAATACTCGAATTGTGTGCGCAGTTTCTACAAGATTAGACCCAATTGTTTGTGATGCGTCGCATCAGACTTGAAATCAATATTTTTGTCATTTGATTGTTTAGGAGAATTTGCATGAGTGCTATCGTTGATATTATCGGTCGTGAAGTAATTGATTCACGCGGCAATCCAACTGTGGAATGTGATGTGTTGTTGGAATCTGGCGTGATGGGTCGTGCTGCTGTGCCTTCAGGTGCATCTACAGGCTCTCGTGAAGCGATCGAATTACGCGATGGTGATAAGTCTCGTTACATGGGTAAGGGAGTTTTAAAAGCCTGCGAAAACATCAATACCGAAATCGCTGAGGCGATTATGGGTTTAGATGCGAACGAACAAGCATTCTTGGATCGTACCTTGATCGACTTGGACGGCACAGAAAACAAAGGACGCTTGGGCGCAAATGCGATGTTGGCGGTATCGATGGCAGTCGCGAAAGCGGCAGCGGAAGAAGCTGGTTTGCCTTTGTACCGTTATTTCGGTGGCTCAGGTGCAATGCAATTGCCAGTGCCAATGATGAACGTGATCAACGGTGGCGCACATGCAGACAATAACTTGGATTTGCAAGAATTCATGATCATCCCAGTTGGCGCACCAACTTTCCGTGAAGCGATTCGTTACGGTGCCGAAGTATTCCATAGCTTGAAAAAAATCTTGCACGACAAAGGTTTGACGACCGCTGTTGGTGACGAAGGTGGTTTCGCACCTTCAGTAGAAAATCACGAAGAAGCGATCAAGTTGATCATTCAAGCGATTGAAGCTGCTGGTTACACACCAGGCACACAAATCGCCTTGGGCTTGGATTGCGCCGCAAGCGAATTCTACAAAGATGGTAAATACCATTTGGAAGGCGAAGGCTTGACTTTGTCTTCAACAGATTTCACTAACTTGTTGGCGACATGGTGCGATAAATATCCAATTATCTCTATCGAAGACGGCATGGCTGAAGGCGATTGGGAAGGTTGGGCAATTCTGACTGAAAAACTCGGCAAAAAAGTACAGATCGTTGGTGACGATTTGTTCGTAACGAACACCAAGATTTTGAAAGAAGGCATACAAAAAGGTATCGCCAATTCTATCCTGATCAAGATCAACCAAATCGGTACTTTGACAGAAACGTTTGCTGCGATCGAAATGGCAAAACGTGCTGGCTACACTGCAGTGATTTCACATCGTTCTGGTGAAACAGAAGACAGCACAATTGCTGACATCGCAGTCGGTACAAATGCATTGCAAATCAAAACAGGCTCGATGTCTCGTTCTGATCGTATGGCGAAATACAATCAGTTGTTGCGTATCGAAGAAGATCTGGGCGAAATCGCTAGCTACCCAGGTCGTGATGCGTTTTATAATTTGAAATAATCGCATCGAGTAGCTTAATCGTCATACCGGGCTTGACCCGGTATCCATGTAATTAACATCATGAGTGAAAAAAATGGATGCCGGATCAAGTCCGGCATGACGCGAGAGCGTTAGTTGTTTGTTAGATAGAAGTTATCGATGTATTTTCTAAAAACTTGTCTAAATTTTCTTTGAATTATTTCTCTGATCTAAGATCGCATGCGCCTAATTACTATCGCTTTGTTGGCTTTGTTAGTCCTGATCCAGTATCCGCTGTGGTTAGGTAAGGGAGGTTGGCTGCGCGTATGGGAATTGGACAAGCAAGTGAATGCAGCCCATGCAAAAAATGAAGAATTGAAAGCGCGCAATGCGAAATTAGATTCTGAAGTACAAGATCTTAAAAATGGTACAGCCGCAGTCGAAGAGCGTGCCCGCTTTGAACTTGGAATGATTAAAAAAGACGAAATCTTTATACAGATTTTAGAAGCTGGAAGTCAGGTCGAACGCAAACCCTTAAACCCAAAGCCTGTTGTCAAGTAATCGAATCGATCTTTGTCCAATACAACAGAAATTTCATACCAATCGTCACAGGCCTTGCGCTTGGATGATCCTCTAGTTCCTACATACTGTGTGTCTACGATAGTCTCATTGAAGAACCGGTCATAATCTTTTTAATTAAATTTTAAGCATGTATAATTCTCACTTTCTCTAGCAGAAATTTATCAAAAGGAGTCTGTGATGAATATTAAAAAAATCGTATTGGCGGCCATCGTCTTTTGTACAACAAGCGCCTTTGCGGCGGATAAATCGACGAATTTTTACGCTGGACTGGATGCCGGCAGTTCCAACGTAAAAAATTATTCTGGTCGTATGCTCAGTGTTGGTGGTTTTGTTGCTTATCAATTTACAGATGATCTTGCCATTGAGGGCGGATATCGTCGCTTAGCCAATTTAGATTTTTTCGCGGAAAACGTTAATTTGACGCAATCCTCTTTGTCATTGGTAGGTACGACCGCGCTGGGCGGGGGCTTCGATTTATTTGGTCGAGTAGGCTATAACAAATTGGATGCCGATGTAAGCCGCTGGGGTCGTAAAAGCGCCGCCTCTGAGTCTGGTAGCTATTTAGGCGTTGGTTTTGCTTATAACGTCAATTCCTCTTTCACCTTGCGTTTAGAAGCACAACGTCCAAGCTCGGACTCTACCAATGTGAGTGCTGCAATGTTGTGGAAGTTTTGATGTCGCGTTACTTATTTAACGAGCTGCCTTAGTGATATGCCGCAAAGATTGATCTTCTGGAGTTTCAAATCCATATCGTTTTTGTGCGAACTTTAAAAATTAAATCGTTCTAATTTTTAAAGTTCGTCTATTATTTTGACGTGGTTAGCGATAGCAATTTCTCAAACGCGATTTCAACTTCTGCAACGCTTGGTGGTTTTCCCTGATCACCTAAATTAATGATCTTGTCTGACCAGTTTCCCTCAGTCTTCCATTTTGGTGAATCGCAATAAAGTTCTATGGTCGGTGTCTCATAGGCGGCAGCGATGTGAACTAAGCCTGTATCGACACCTATGACCAAGGCAGCTTTTTGCGCTAATACCGTAGCTTCTTGCATCGATAACTTAGGTAATACAACTGCATTGCTCATGTGTTCTGCCATTGCTTCCGCTTCGCGTTTTTCCGCTTCGCTACCCCATGGCAGCAAGATAGGCCAGCCAGTTACCTGTAAATCGCGTGCCGTGCCTATCCAATTGTGGCGCGACCACTTTTTTGATTCTCCTGCGGTACCATGAAAGAACACGATGTAGGGCGTTGCGGGCATCCATGCTGGTTGTAAATCGAGTTTTTGCAAACCAAAACTCGCAGGTGTATCGACTTTGTAATTCAGCGCTGCAGCTGCCACCAAGCGACCACGAAGAACAGCATGTGTTCGACGATCGACCGGTATGCTCACATCATGAAAAATTCTGGAGACACCTTCATAACCAGAGCCTTCGGTACCATTGGCTAAGCCTACTTTTTTACCATTGACTGACTTACGTGCCATCCCCATGATGACGCCCGTTTTTAGCAGACCTTGAGTATCAAAAATAAAGTCGTAAGCTTCTTCACGTAGGGTGCGATAAAAATGTTTGATCTCCGCACGCGTTTCTTTATTGCCCAAACTCTTACGCCAGCGTCTTTGCGCGTAGGCGATGACCTTATTCACTTTCGATTGAAGTTTGACCAAGTTCACATAAGCTTCTTCCACCACCCAATCAATTTGAGCGTCAGGATAGTGCGCTTTGATGTCATCCACCATGGGCATGTTGTGGAGCACATCGCCAAGAGAGGAAACGCGGATCAATAGAATTTTCACGTTATTGAATTGATTTGATTTAAAAAAATGACTGTCAGCTGTTTGAATTCTGCTTGTGTTTACTCCCTTCTCCCGCGAGCGGGAGAAGGGCAGGGGATGAGGGACGTCGTGTAGGTAAAATGAAGTTTCGTTTTAGCATCCAAATAGAACGACATTTAATATACGTTTCGCCAACCTGAACTACCCTCACCCCAACCCTCTCCCGCCTGCGGGAGAGGGGGTGTTCAACTGAATTTAATAGGGTAAAACCGCATCCGGTTTCACTGCCAAAATCGCAGCTTTCAAAGCTGCCTGCATGCGTGCCAAAGCTTCCGGCGTTTCTGCTTCAAAACGCATGACGATGACTGGCGTGGTGTTTGATGAGCGCGCTAGTCCAAAGCCGTCGGGATATTCAACACGTAATCCATCGATATCTATGATTTCGGTCGCACCTGGGAAATTGGCATTTTTTTGCATCTCAGCGATGATGGCAAAATTTTCACCTTCACTTAATTTGACTTGTAACTCTGGCGTGCTGCTTGATTGCGGTAAATCTTTCAGTGTGGTGGTCATATCTGCCACTTTGCTGAGAATTTCTAACAAGCGTGCGCCTGCATACAAGCCATCATCGAAGCCATACCAGCGGTCTTTAAAGAACACATGACCACTCATTTCGCCACCGAGTGGTGAGCCAGTTTCTTTGAGTTTGGCTTTGACCAGTGAGTGACCAGTTTTCCACATCAAGGGTTGACCCCCATGTGACTTAATCCAGCTAGACAAATGACGGGTGCATTTCACGTCATATAAAATTTGCGCACCCTTATTGCGACTTAATACATCAGCAGCAAATAGCATCAATTGGCGATCTGGATAAATGATGTGACCGTCTTTGGTGACGACGCCAAGTCGATCGCCATCACCGTCAAACGCGAGACCAATTTCTGCATCTGAGTTTTGTAAGCAACGAATCAGATCTTGCAGATTTTCTGGATGGGCAGGATCCGGATGATGATTCGGGAAATTGCCATCGACCTCGCAAAATAACTCAGTCACTTCACAACCCATCGCACGGTATAAGTCACCTGCGAATGCGCCAGCGACACCATTGCCGCAGTCCACCGCAATCTTGATTTTGCGTGTGAGCTTGACGTCGCTGACGATGCGTTCCAAATATGCTGCTTTAATATCGTGGGTGCTGTAACTGCCTTCGCCGACTGCGAAGTCTTTGGTAATGATACGGTCATACAAGGCGAGTATAGTATCGCCATAAATTGCTTCGCCCGCTAACACCATTTTGAAGCCGTTGTAATCAGGTGGATTATGACTACCTGTGACCATGATGCCGGAAGTCGCACCCAATACATTGGTGCCAAAATACACCATCGGTGTGGCGACTACGCCGAGGTCAATTACGTTGATGCCAGTCGCTTGTAAGCCCATTGCTAAGGCTGCCGCTAATGACGGACCCGATAAGCGTCCATCGCGACCGATGACGACGGTCTTCTCACCTTTGGCAAGCGCGGCACTACCAAATGCTTGTCCAATCGCGTAGGCAACGTCGGCATCTAAAGTCTTATCAATGATGCCGCGGATGTCGTAAGCTTTAAAAATACTTTTGGAAAGTAGGGACATAAAATTTACCTGTAAATTAATTTTTTTAAAACCTCTCAATACAGAGGCTTTTATGTTTTTTTCTTCAACTGCCAAATAAAATCTTCAATACCGCACTGCGGTTGATATTCAATAACCAATCGCTGTATCAAACTGCGAATTTTTTCATAATCAAAATGCTGGCAAGCCTGCTCTAATTCTTCTAAAGCTGCTTGTAGTTCTTCCCAAGCTAATTCGGCTTCTTGCGCGCGCATGATTAATGGATGCGTGGTGCGTTCCACATTGTCGCCAATCAGCAATTCTTCGTACAGCTTTTCGCCAGGGCGTAAACCGACTTCACGGATTTCTATCGTACCTTCGGGATGTTCGGCTGATTTCACTTCCAAGCCGCACAAATGTACCATGCGACACGCTAAATCGATGATACGGACAGGTTCACCCATATCGAGTACAAACACATCACCACCTTGTCCCATCGCGCCCGCTTGCAATACCAATTGTGCTGCTTCGGGAATCGTCATGAAATAGCGCGTGATTTCCGCATGCGTCAAAGTAATCGGGCCGCCTTGCATAATTTGCTTGCGGAATAGGGGAACCACAGAACCAGAGGAGCCTAGTACATTACCAAAGCGAACCATGCAAAAACGTGTGCCAGTTTGACGACGTGCGTTGGCTTGTAAAATAAGTTCGGCTAAGCGTTTGGTCGCACCCATCACATTGGTCGGACGTACCGCTTTGTCTGTTGAGATTAAGACGAATTGTTTAACGCCCGCATCGATTGCCGCTTGCGCTAATTTGTAGGTGCCAAATACATTATTGCGTATCCCTTCGATGGGGTTATGTTCGACAAGTGGCACATGTTTATAGGCGGCTGCGTGATATACCGTATCAATTTGAAAACCGCGAAAAATTTTGTCTAGCTTGGCGCTATCGTGTATCGATCCTAAGAAAGGTTTGATCTCGCATTTCAATTGCAATTGATCGCGCAAAGCACTCAATTCTTGCTCTATCGAATACAGTGAAAATTCTGACATTTCTAACAGCATTAAGCTGTTGGGTTTTTGGCGCAAAATTTGGCGACATAATTCCGAACCGATAGAGCCGCCCGCGCCGCTGACTAAAACATTTTTATTCGTAATACAAGTGGCTAGCAATGCTTCATCGGGTTCTACCTGATCGCGTCCTAGTAAGTCTTCAATTTCGACATCGCGAATATCTTGTACACGCAATTCACCGTTGATCAAACTTTTGATCGATGGTGTGACTTTGACGCGCACCTTATAAGTTTCTAGATGATCGAGAATTTGTTTTTGTTTGGCTTTTGAAACACTAGGTAGAGCGAGCAAGACTTCTTTGATACCAAAGTTTTTCACTAGCTGAGGAATTTGTTCAACCGCATAGACTTTGATACCAGCTATTGAAGAACCATGCATGGAACGATTGTCATCGATGAAGGCGATGCAATCGAGTTCGTGCCCTGCGCGTAAAGCATTGGCCAGCTGCATGCCAGCGGTACCCGCACCATAAATGGCGATTTTGGTTGCGTTGGGATTACGTCGCAAACCGCCGAGATAAGCGCGCGCGGCTAAGCGACTGGCACCGACGTAAAGTATCGAGCCAGACCAGTAAATGACAAAGACCGCACGTGAGATTGCGGTTAGCTGCAACATAAAACTGAGAAAGGCAAGCGCCAATACAGATAGACTTACGCCGATGATAACGACACTGACCATTTTGTGATCAATGTAACGTATCACCGCGCGGTATAAACCAATTTTGATGAAGATCGGAATGGCGAATAGAGGTACTGCTGCGATTAACCAAGCATAGTGTTTGATTAATTCAATATTAATCGTCTCATAGCGAGTGAGGATCGCCAGCATAAACGCAAGCGGCAAAAAAATGGCGTCAACGGCACCCGCAATAATTTGTTTTTGTAAGCGAGGAAGATTAACTAATGCTTGCATCATGATTTAGGAGTTTGCCCAGTTTGATTTGTCTTAGTGGGTGACGCCATCACGTTTAATCACTTTAAAGAAAGTGCGAAACAAAATTTGAATATCTAGTAGCAATGATTGATGCTGTAAATAATAAGCATCCAATTCAACTTTTTGTGGAATTGGTAGTTCATCACGACCATTGATCTGCGCCCAACCAGTTAAACCAGGAACGATGGTGTGAACTTGCTTCTCGGTACGCAAAGCAATTAAATCAGCTTGATTGTACAGAGCGGGGCGTGGGCCAACAAAACTCATATCGCCTATGAGAATACTCCATAATTGTGGCAATTCATCTAGACTTGATTTACGCAAAAACGAGCCAACCGGCGTCAGATACTGATCTGGATTACTTAATAAATGCGTCGCAACTGCTGGCGTATCAATTCGCATAGAACGAAACTTCGGCATCTTGAAAATACGATTGTAGCGACCAACACGATCAGACCAATAAATCACTGGTCCTTTTGACGTGAGTCTAACCATCAACGCAACGACGATGAATGGAATTACTAAGATGATGGCCGCGATCAAAGCGAGTATTAAGTCAGCTAGTCTTTTCATAAATTCTACTTATTGATTTGAATGAGGCTTGTGATCTGAAATCAGGCTTGCAGCACTTTCTCGCAAACCTTGCTGTATGGTGTAAGGTGGCGACCACTCCATTTGCTTCTGCGCTTTTTGGCTATCGACACGTAATGATTGACACAAACGATCTGTGATATTTTTTTTGCCGATTAATTTTGCCGCAAAAGTCATCAAGCTAACCGGGAAGGGAAGTAATCGCGAAGGCACTTCCAGCGCTTTTGCCGCTTCTTGTAGCAATTCTGTTGTGGATAAATCTTTGCCATCAGAAATCAAAAACACTTGGTTAAATGCACGCGGGTCTTGCACACAATGCAGAATAAAGTCGCACAAATTTTTAACGAAGACAAAGCTACGTTGGTTATGAATACTGCCAAGCGGGAGTGGAACTTGTTTCTTCACCCAAATTAGTAGGCTAAGAAAGTTGGCCGCAACGCCCTTACCGTAGACTAAAGGAGGACGAATGATGGTAATCGCCATGCCTGAACGTTGCCCTAATTCCAGTAGTGCTGCTTCGGCTTCTTGTTTGGATATACCGTAGGGATCCGTTGCCGATGGAGGATCGTCTTCAGAGAATGCTTGTCCATCGATCGTCGTTTCGCCGTTGACTTTGATGGAACTTAAATAAATAAACTGACGCACTCCTGCTGCAGCAGCTTGTTCAGCTAAACGTAAGCTCCCGTATAAATTGACTTCACGAAATGCGGTCAAAGGGTCGGTCGCAGTATCGTTCATCACATGCACTCGCGCAGCACAATGAATCACCGTATGGACATTGTTTAAATGCGGCTGCCAATCAGTTTGACGATCAATGTTTTGAATTTGGCTGGCCCATGAATGTGACGTCGCATTTTTGCTTGCACGGATAGGGCAAATGACTTCGCGATTTTGCGCCAAAGCCATTTGTAAAAGATGTGAGCCAACAAAACCAGTTGAACCCGTGATGAGGATTTTATTATTCATAGTGCTGCAACTAATTTCTGGTATCTGTTGCGCTTTTGCCAGAATAGGCAGGGCTTAGACGCAAGTAACGACGCAATAGAAACTTGGAGAAGCTGTGAAAGAACCAGCGTGCATGCTGAGAAAAAATATTGCGATTCTTATGTGCCGCAGTATGAATAGCTTTTAAGTGCGGGTAATAGTAGACCGCTTGCTGATGATAGAGTCGGGCGCGGAAACAGATATCGACATCTTCAAAATACATAAAATAGCTAGGATCGAATCCACCCAAAGCGCGATAAAGCGCCGGTTGAAACGCTAAGAATGCGCCAGAGGCCCATTCAACCGCAATCGCATCTGTCGCTGCGGCGATTCTATCTTTGTCGTAAGTTTCGCTGAAGGTGTTCACCAAAGGCATCTTCATAATCGATAGCATGCCGGGAAAATGCCGAATATTTTTATCAGGCACCTGCATCGCTTGATCTCGGTAGAGATTGAGCGTTGCGATCGCGTGGCCTGAAGCGCGCATTTTTTCTGTCAACGCAAATACGGTTTCAGGCGTAACGGTAATATCAGGATTCATCACTAGAAAGAAATCGTCGATATCGAAACCTGATTGCGCTTCGATCAATTTGAACAGGTAATTATTATTCTCACCAAATCCTAGACCTGCGTCAGCATCGGTGTAAAACACTTGATGTTGCTCGCAAAAGGTTTTTAATGTGGCTGCTGGCTTATTATCTTTGATCCAAATTTTTAGATGCGTGCGTTCGTCCAGCAGTCCGCCTAGCCGACTGTCGATTAAAAGTTGCTCGTGCCCATGACTAATAATAGCAACATGAATCATCTAGGCAATCCTACTAAATTCGTTGGTTGATGAGTCTCTTGCATCACGATGATAAAAGTGTTTGATTGGTCGAGTCAGATTTAAATAGACGTCGTGCCGCAAAGTGTAATAGTACCCAATCCACGCTTACTCGGCAGACCCAAGCGAAGGCTGCCCCCATTAAACCAAATTCTTTTGTGAGTAAAACCAGCAAAGCCATATAAAAGAATAATTCGAATAAATGGAATAACGCCGTTGTTTTGGTATTGCCCGTTGCGTGTAGCAGGGTATATGGTACTACAGCGATGCCGTTAATAAAGGTACCGAATACTAAAACCACAGTGATAGGGAAAGCTTTTTGTGCAAATTCAGGTGAAATCCACCATGAGAATCCAGGATAAGCGATCACCAAAGTCAGCACGCAAAGTCCCGCCATGATTTTTACCATGCGGCGTAAGTTACTAGAGTAGGAAAGATGTAGCTCTGTTCTTTGCGCAATTGTGGCGAAGACGGGCATTAATGCACCGCAAATAGCGATAGGGATCATCAGTAAACGCATCAAGCCTTCTTGTGGAATCGCATATTCTGATAATTTATCCGCACCCACCAAGGCGCTGACGAAAAAACGATCACCATAAACCATCAACGGACTCACTATCCCAGTCACTGTGACCCAAAATCCATACGAGACAAGCTGACGGATTTGCAGCTTCATGCTTCCCAAGTTCTGTTTAACTTCTGCTACTTGATGGCGAATAAATAAATAGTGTTTGAGTTGAAATGCGCCGTATAAAACGGTGATCAAGCGGGCCGCAACCAAGTAAACAGTGATTTTCCACAAGCTATTACCATGCAGCATGATCGATAGCGCAGGCAGAATAAACATGCTAAATCCAAGAAAAATCTTGTTAATGTTGGATTCTTTAAATTGACCGAGTCCTTCAAGTGCGCCACGCATGCCGCTGGTGAGCGTCGCAGGAATTACGCCTAGGGCGGTGATTTGTAAAGCAAGCTTGGTTTCGTGCTGCCATGTTGGTGTAATTTTTAACCAATCATGTGCCAGTGGATAGGCGAATCCCATGATTAGCAAGAAACCGAGTACACCAGTTACTGCCGTCAATAATAATCCAGCGTTCAGAATATGGTGGATTGCATAGCGACGTTGCTCAGCATTCGCTTCCTGCATTGAGCTTTGAAGACGACTGACCTCATAGGTTAAAGCACGTCCAGCGCCAAAATCAAAAAAATTGAAATACCCAATCAAGGCCCAAATCAACGTCAAGACGCCGAAACCCTCGGCGCCTAATTCTCTTAAGGTGTAAGGAATGCAGAACGCTGCTGCGAGCAAAGGAGAACCGCTGCCAATCAGATTCCAGATGGTATTTCTTTTTAGTGACATATCAGTTGTCAGCTTCGCGCTGTTTGGCTTCCGCCATCGCTTGTAGGCAAGCGTGTAAAGCCACATCCCAAGCTGGTAGCTTAATTCCAAATTGATGAACTAGCTTGGTTTTATCCAAACGTGAATTTTGCGGTCGCTGGGCTGGGGTAGGGTAGGCTGAGCTTGGGATGCCGTGTATTTGCGGCAGCGGTGCGCTTAATAAACCAAGTTGTGCCGCATAGGTCGCAATCTCTTGACTGAATTCGCACCAATTAGTCACGCCATCTGGCGTCAGATGATAAATGCCTTGGTGTGTTTGCCACCATGTCTTTGGAGATTCTGCTTGTTGTAATTGAGCCAGAATTTGTTTCGTGGCATCGCTCAGAAACATCGTTGAACTTGGTGTTCCCCATTGATCTGCGACGATATTGAGCTCAGGCTTTTCTTTCGCTAAGCGCAAAATCGTTAGTAGGAAATTTTTGCCGAAATCGGAATAGACCCAACTTGTGCGAAGAATCATATGCGCACATCCGCTATCGACGATGGCCTGTTCGCCTGCCAGTTTGCTAGCTCCGTAGACATTGAGTGGCGCGCATTGATCTTGTTCTGTGTAGGCGCTAGCCGTTCCATCCGAATTGATTTTACTACCATCGAAAACATAGTCGGTTGAAAAGTGGATTAAGCCAATACCCAAACGCTTTGCTTCCTGTGCTAAAACGGACGGAGCTTCGGCATTGACCCGATAAGCTAGTTCGCTTTCTTTTTCTGCCAAATCAACTGCAGTGTAGGCAGCCGGATTGATGATCAAATCGGGTTTGCATCGTTGAATGTAGGGCGCAATCGATGCACTGTTTGATAGATCTAAATCGGCTCGGCGTGGGGTGATCAGTTCAGCGACATCAGCTAAATTTGTCGCTAAAGTACGACCAAGTTGACCGCTAGTTCCCGTCAACAAAATTCTCATGCAAAAACCTCAGCATCGGCCAATAATTTGCCCAATTGATCTTTGCCAGACAAAGCGGGTGCGCCATTCACAACACCATCAAGTGGCCAGTGAATCCCTAATGCAGGATCATTCCATAGCAAGCAGCGTTCATGTTCTGGTGCCCAATAGTCGGTGGTTTTATACAGAAATTCCGCATAGTCACTGGTAACAATAAATCCATGGGCGAAACCAGGTGGAATCCACATTTGGCGCGAGTTGCTGGCAGATAAAATCGCTGAGGTCCATTTGCCGAAGTTGGGCGAGCTACGACGTAGATCAACTGCGACGTCGAACACTTCACCTGCGATTACACGTACCAATTTACCTTGCGCTTGTTGAATTTGATAATGCAATCCACGCAATACACCTTTGGCAGAGCGAGAATGATTATCTTGTACAAATTCTGTCTGAATGCCTGTGCATGCAGCAAAGGTTTTGGCATTAAAGCTTTCGTAAAAAAAACCACGTTCATCGCCAAATACTTTGGGTTCTAATATAAGGACTTCTGGTAAATCAGTTTGGATAATATTCATAAAATACTTTTAAAAACTTTTTTTATTCAGTAAGCGCAATAAGTATTGGCCATATTCATTTTTCTTTAAGGGCTGTGCCAAATTCTCTAATTGAAGTGCATCGATGTATCCCTTGCGGAATGCAATTTCTTCCGGACAGGCGACTTTTAAGCCCTGACGTTTTTCTATCGTAGCGATAAATTGGCTCGCATCTAAAAGCGAGTCATGCGTGCCAGTATCCAACCATGCCATACCGCGGCCCATCAATTCAACTTTCAACTGACCTTGCTGCAAATAGACATTATTCACATCAGTAATTTCTAATTCGCCACGCGCCGAAGGTTTGATGTTGGCTGCAATATCGCAAATTTGTTGGTCGTAAAAATATAAGCCTGTGACAGCGTAGTTTGATTTTGGTTTGAGTGGTTTTTCTTCTATGCTGATTGCATTGCGCTGTGCATCAAAATCCACCACGCCATAGCGCTCAGGATCATTTACATGATAGGCGAATACGGTTGCGCCATCTTGATTGCTATCCGCACTACGCAGCATCGCTTCAAACTCGTGACCGTAATAAATATTGTCGCCTAGAATTAAAGCTGATGGTGAATTGCCGACAAATTCTTTACCGATAATAAAAGCTTGTGCCAAGCCATCTGGCGAAGGCTGAACCGCGTAACTAAGATTAATACCCCACTGTGCGCCATCACCAAGAAGCTCTTGAAAGCGAGGCGTATCTTGTGGCGTTGAGATAATGAGAATGTCTCGTATGCCCGCTAACATCAATGACGTTAGTGGGTAATAAATCATGGGTTTATCGTAGATCGGTAACAACTGCTTGGATACCGATTTCGTCACAGGATAAAGGCGGGTGCCTGAGCCGCCCGCCAATATGATGCCTTTACGTTGAGTTTGCGTCATGGAAGTCTCTTCTTTTTAGTTTTCTTCGTATCTTAGTTATTACGGATTTATTGCGGGTTTAGGCTTGATTTTGATATTGCAGATTGACCCAATTCTTGTATTCGCCAGAGAGAACTTGTTCGGTCCAAGCATCGTTTGCCAAGTACCAACTAACCGTTTTACGCAAACCAGTTTCAAATGACTCGGCTGGTTTCCAACCAAGTTCGCGCTCAATTTTGCGTGCGTCGATTGCATAGCGTTTATCGTGGCCGGGTCTATCTTTTACATGGCGAATTTGATTGCGATAGCTGCCATCCGCTTTTGGTTGCAATTCATCCAATAGATCGCAGATGGTGTGCACCACATTTAAATTGGTCTTTTCATTCCAACCACCGATGTTATAAGTTTCACCCGGGCGACCCGACTCTAAAACGCGACGAATCGCAGCGCAATGGTCGCTCACGTACAACCAATCTCTGACCTGGCTACCATCACCATAGATCGGCAAATCTTTTCCTGCGCGGGCATTGGTAATCACCAGTGGAATCAGTTTTTCTGGAAAGTGCAGAGGACCGTAGTTGTTCGAGCAATTGGTGGTTAAGGTCGGTAAACCATAAGTATGGTGGTAAGCGCGTACTAAATGATCGGATGCAGCTTTTGATGCAGAGTAAGGGCTATTCGGCGCATACGCTGTGGTTTCAGTGAATGGAGGATCATTCGCTTCTAAGCTGCCATACACTTCATCGGTTGAAACATGCAAAAAGCGAAATGCAGTTTTTTCTGCATCTGGCAAAGCTTGCCAATAACTCCGAACGGATTCTAAAAGGCTAAACGTGCCGTTGACATTAGTTTCGATAAACGCGGCAGGGCCATGAATTGAACGGTCAACATGGCTTTCTGCTGCAAAATGCACAATCGCTCTGGGACGGTGTTCTTGTAATAGACGATCAACCGTCACTTTGTCATTGATGTCGGCATGCACAAACAAATGGCGTGCGTCATCTTTTAATGATCTGAGATTATTAAGATTGCCAGCGTACGTGAGCTTATCGAGATTAATGACCGACTCATTATTTGTTGCGAGCCAATTCAGAACAAAATTTGCGCCGATAAAACCTGCGCCGCCAGTCACTAAAATCATGCTGAAATCCGATCTTGATTGTTTTTTTATGAAAGTCCGCAATTTTACGCCACTTGGGTGTTATTTCGGTATCTGAGTAGTGCTTTTTATACCTCGCTGGATATGCAAGTTGCAATTAAGGTAATTTGACTTCAATATTTCTCACTTTTTGCTAAGTTATTTCTGTTTTTTACGCAAAAAAGCACATTTTTCCTCTTGAATTGTTGAATACCCACCTCATTTATATGGGCAATGCTTGATTTTTATGGAGATTGTGAATGCAAGAGCAAGATAAGCCAGTAGAAAATACTGAAACAATAGCAACATCCGTTGATGTTGAAGCCTTACAGGCAGCTGCTGCGCAAAATCAGGTTGAACCTGAGGCCGTCATCGAGCCAGGTGTTTCTGCTGAGACCTTGGCGCAGCTGGAAGCGAAAGTGCTGGAATTGCAAGATGCGTTTATGCGTGCCAAGGCGGAAGGTGAAAATATTCGCCGTCGTGCGCAAGAAGATATTTCAAAAGCACATAAATTTGCGATCGAAAGCTTTGCGGAATCTTTAGTCCCAGTAAAAGATAGTCTCGAGATGGGTTTGAAAATTGAAACACAAACGGTTGAATCAATTAAAGAAGGTGTTGAGATGACTTTAAAGCAACTCAATGCTGCTTTCGAGAAAAATCGTCTACTTGAAGTTAATCCACAACAGGGCGAGAAGCTTGACCCGACCAAGCATCAAGCGGTATCGATGGTGCCTGCAGAACAAGAAGCAAACACGATTGTGACAGTCTTGCAAAAAGGTTACATGATTGCAGATCGTTTGTTGCGCCCAGCATTGGTTACCGTTGCGCAAGGCAAGTAAATTCAGCAAGTAATATTGATTTAGAGAGCGTCTAAATGCGCTCGATATGCACTGTAAATCAGTCTGAAACTAGATAAAAGCAGTAAAAAGTAAGAGAAAACGCATAAAAATCTAAAGAAAATGCGAAAAGTATCTTGAAAAGCAGTTTATTTGCCATACATCAGAAACAGAAGAGCGTAGTTTGTTGATTTTTGCAAAATGTAGCTCGCCAAGTTCAAAAATATAATTTTTAAGGATAGGGAAATATCATGGGAAAAATGATCGGTATTGATTTGGGTACAACCAACTCTTGCGTCGCTGTAATGGAAGGCGGCCAGCCAAAAGTGATCGAAAATGCAGAAGGCGCGCGTACCACGCCATCCATTATTGCGTATCAAGAAGATGGTGAGATTTTGGTTGGTGCATCAGCAAAACGCCAAGCTGTGACTAATCCAAAAAACACTTTGTATGCGGTAAAGCGCTTGATCGGCCGTAAGTTCGATGAAAAAGAAGTACAAAAAGACATCGGCTTGATGCCATACAGCATTTCCAAAGCAGACAACGGTGATGCATGGGTTTCCGTGCGCGACAAGAAATTGGCACCACCACAAATCTCTGCAGAAGTTTTGCGTAAGATGAAAAAGACCGCTGAGGACTACCTCGGTGAAGAAGTGACGGAAGCGGTTATTACTGTTCCTGCTTACTTTAACGATGCACAACGTCAAGCAACCA
>VFQS010001226.1_pt1 | contig 24174 bp, 17 predicted proteins | sample 3512361 | NCBI WGS metagenome assembly VFQS01 (sample SAMN10412375, study PRJNA504923) | tailings metagenome | isolation source: Relicate 1 Philex TSF3 active mining | place: Philippines
TAGGACTAGTTTCTCTCTTCTCCAAAAATTGGCTATTCCTTCCACGTAACATCAGTTAGAAATATGTGGGGCTACCACAAATTTATAGTTTTTGATTATTGACATTGTGCAAGCTTTACAGCAAACTTGATATCTGCAAGTGAGAAGAAATATCTCATTGACAAGCATAGCCAGTTGCTAATAGCTAATACCCAAACAGCTAATTAGTAATAGTAAAAAAATCAGACGCGGAACTGGCGGAATTGGTAGACGCGCATGTTTCAGGTACATGTGTCGAAAGACTTGGGGGTTCAAGTCCCCCGTTCCGCATTAACTAATCATATGCTTTGGCTTTTTATGGAGAGGCTATCAGTAAGATATCCTCTTCATTTTTTAAATAATTTAGGACTTACAGCCTATTTAGGGTTTGTGTAGTACAGATAAATTTTGAAAAAGCTTGCGAAGCAAGCTTTTTCAAAATTTATCTGGGTTTTGAGAAAGCGCAAAGCGTTGTACGCAATGCTAACGAATTCACTCGGTTGTGGGTGGATGTGGTACGGGCTTTGCTCGCGCCACATCCACTCGATGCGTAAGTACTATAATTGCTTGCATTTCTTTAAATCTGGAAACAAATGGCAACCTCCGAAAATTACAGCAACTCTTACGGAATAATCGCTTTAAGCCATTCCTAAATTCTAATGTGCCATTGCGTCCGAAAATATGGCACATTAAAGGATCGCATCAGAATTGTAAACTCCCATAGCGATAAACGAAGTTAAACTTAAATGACATTAAAAGTTGGAATTTTAGGATTTGGTGGATTAGGGCAAGCGGCAGCGAAATTGCTTAGCGCTAAGCAAGAAATGCAGCTAGTCGTAGCTGCTGACAAAGAAGGCTTTGCCTATGATCCACAGGGGCTAGATGCTAACAAAGCGATCGCCACTTACCAAAGCAAAGGCTCACTGGGCTATCTCGAAGGATCGGGTATTCTTACTCAAGACAGTATTGTGGCGGCGATCGCTACCGCTAAGGATGTTGATGGTTATTTCCTCGCATTGCCTAACCTGCCCAACACCTTCATGGCGAGCGTGGCTAAGCAATTCATTGCTTCAGGTTGGAAGGGTGTACTAGTTGACGCGATCAAACGTACTAGCGCCGTTGAGCAAATGATTGCTCTTGCCCCCGAATTAGAAGCCGCAGGCATTACCTATATGTCTGGTTGTGGCGCAACTCCCGGTTTATTGACTGCGGCGGCGGCGATCGCAGCACAGAGCTTTGCGGAAGTCCACAATGTTGAGATTACCTTTGGAGTTGGTATTGCCAACTGGAATGCCTATCGCGCCACTATCCGCGAAGATATCGCCCATATGTCTGGTTACACCGTTGATATTGCTCAAGCGATGACCGATGCAGAAGTAGAAGCTCTGCTCGAAAAGACCAATGGGTTGATCTCATTGGAAAATATGGAACATGCCGATGACATTATGCTTGAACGTGTGGGTATCTGCGATCGCGATCGCGTTACCGTTGGCGGTGTAGTTGATACCCGCAATCCCAAGAAGCCTCTTAGCACCAATATGAAGCTGACAGGACGCACCTTTGAGGGCAAAATCTCCACCCATACTTTTACCCTTGGTGATGAAACCAGCATGGCAGCAAATGTATGCGGGCCAGCCTTTGGCTATCTCAAGGCAGGTCAACAATTCCATCAGCGTGGTATTTATGGTCTGATGACTGCTGCCGAAGTAATGCCTGCCTTTGTTCGTTAATTCCATTTTTGACTTGCAAAGCAAATTAAAAATGATCTAGGTAAGAATCACATGAGGATTCTTACCTTTTTGCTTTTATAGCTACTAAGTGTAAGGCGGCACTTCGCGCCGCCTTACACTATTTGGTTTTTATGTCCTCAAAAGAATAGCGACAGCTATAAAAGCAGAAAATGGCATAGCCATTTTCTGCTTTTGTATTATTTTAAGGATGGGTTTTGCATTGCGCCCATAAATAGGATCGTTCCAGTTTGGCGATCGCTAATTGTGAAGATAAATGGGCGATTAACGATCATTTGAAATGTTTTACTAGTACCACGAGATACCTGTACTGAAGTAGCGGCGGCGGCTTCAGTACCTTCTTCATTCACATCAACAAAGGTTTTATGCATCACTTCACTAATAGAAGATGCTGATGATGTTAGCTTACGAAAGTCGGCGGCTGGACTAAATGCTATCTGCATACCGAGGCTTTTCAAGACTTGATTGAGTTCCAACTCATATTCGATCTTAAAACGGGGGATTTGAACTAGTCCTGTATGAATTTGATAACTATCTGACCAATCTTGCCAATTTTGTAAGGTTAGCTGCTGCTGAAACTCTGCTAGACTCGATGTATTTTTAGGTAGGAAAATATCCATCCGAAAGCGTCTATTTTTATAGGGAATCCTCACAGCTTGAAATTTAGGTCTATCAAGATAGCGATATTCACCGAAGCGAGACATAAATGGATGCTGAATTGTTACACCCTTTTCTAAATTAAATGGTTTGTGCTTAGTTAGTGATTTATCAAAAGCGTTTGCCCAATTCGCTTTGAAATAAATAGCATTAATCAAAATAACGAGAGTATTGTTGCTTGCTTTTTTGACAATCTGATGGATTTTATTTTTGGTTTGTTGTTTTACCCAATCATTAATAATTTGGATCGAATTAGAATCGTCAAAGTTGAGATTTTTAATTGTGGCTTGGTAGTATATTTTTAACTTTTCTACAAAAGAAATTTCTAGCGCAATATTCTGATTTATCCAGAGTGAGTTAGCGATACTAATCTCTGTATCATTTTGACTATCTAACAGAGATGTTTGCAATAGTTGATTAAAATTATTGATGTCATTGGTCGAAATACCTTCTAGCGCTAATGTCTTTGCAATTGCGCTTTGAGTTTGACCATTTGCACCGTTATAGGTCATTGCCAAAGCGATCGCAACACTTGACGGGGAAATGAAAATGTTTTTATGAGGATTTTGCTGGAAAATTTGATTGAACAAATTAAACCCAAACTTGGTATTAGCTTGAACGAGCCGCGAATCAAAATTTGCTTTATTAATGGCAATCTTGGGGGGGATAGCATTAGGAGCAACCGCAAGATTTGAAGATGCTGGGAGCGACGTAGTTGGTGCAGCTAGAGACGGGAAGTTCATCATCATGGCAAAAGTTAGCAAACTAATGGCTGTAGCGCGATAATAGGTTTTCATGATCCTTATTCTCTAATCTCTAAGATTGCTAATTTTTTAGCCAACATAGTTTGCGATCGCCTTTTGCCCTTCTCCATTCTACATAAGTAGCTAAGCACAATAAATATAAACCCCAAGAAGAGAAAGGCGGCGCTTCGCGCCGCCTTTCTCTTCTTGGGGCGACAGATATGGTTTGCTAATCAGTGCAAAGTGCTGCAACAAAAAAAGTCGGTGCAAATTACCGACTTTTGAGATGATTTTTTTAAGAGTTGCTTGCCACAAGATTTAAGGCGATCGCATCTTTAATGCGTTGAACTACAAAATCTTTTTCTAAATAAGAAAGTAAACTACCTGCTTTGGGACCTCGCTCCTTATTTAAGAAAGTGTAGTAAACCGCCGCAAATGCACTCTTTTGAGAAACTTCAACTTGCTTAGAAGTACTGAATAGTAAAGTTTGCAGTTCTTCACCATCCCAACTAACATCACCTGCGAGGTTAGCTGCCAATGCCTCAAGATATGTGATTTGCTCAGTAGTAAGAGTTTTGGCTTTTTCAGGAATAGAATCAAGATAAAGAACTAGCTTCTCTTCTTCATCAGCATAGTCTTGGAGCCACTTTTTGCCCACACGGATGCGATCGCGTACTACTGCCCAATCGCGATCGCTGAGGGGATTGGCACTTCTCGCCGCGATTTCGGCTTCGAGATCGAGGTGAGGAATTTGCAACAAAGAAATTAAAGTGCTGAAGTCAAAGGCTTGATAACCTTCTACTGTTTCCTCTGTATTCAACTGTGAATAAACCAGAGGAACTAGTTCTTCTTGAGCTTTTTCGTCTTTTGGTGCATCATCCTGATATTTCCCAATCAAAGTATCATAGTCACGGAAGAGGCGGGTCACGGTCTCATAGTTGGGCATGAAGTTAATCACACTGCGCGGCTGTGTCCGCAACATCAGGAACCGCAATAGCTCAGGGGGTAACAGATCCGCAATTTCCTTGGCACTGGAACCAACACCCTTAGAAGAACTCATCTTCGTTCCATTTACCAAAATAAACTCATAGGGAGCATGGGTGGGTGGATTCTTTTTGAGGACTTTGCGACAGATGGAGTTAGCCACATCACGGGAACCACCCTTTTGCGAGTGATCTTTACCAGCGAGTTCGATGGATACACCGACGACTTCCCATTTAGCGACCCACTCTACCTTCCAAGGTAATTTACCATTGCCATCAAAGGGTGATACCCAGCCTGTATGACCGCAACCCTTGACATATTCCATAGCATTGGGTTGACAGGTATAAAATACTTTTCCATCTTGGTAGTCAGTGACAACGGTAGTCGCAATCTTGCCACAGTTTTCGCAAATGGTCTGGAAGGGATACCAATTTGAAGGGCGATCGGCTTTGCTGACTTCTTTGTAGGCTTCACGGACAAGGTGAGCATTATTTAAGAAGAGATCGATGTAGGGATTCATTTTGCCTGAACGATAGAGATCGCGTAGGTAATAGATTTCAGGGCGCACGCCTAAATGCTCAAATACTTCCAAAAATTCGCCCATAAAGTACTTGGCATAGTCAGTCGCTGTCGCTTCAGGCGAAGGAACATTGCACAGTGGATAGCCAAGATAGGGAGAAAATTTCTCCTTGTCTAAATAATGCGGTACGGTGTCGAGAGCGTCATAGTCATCAACACCATAGGTAAAGGTGACGGGTTTGCCTGCGTGTTTAAGGGCGCGATAGATGGCATCGTGAATCACAACCCCGCGCAATGAGCCGACATGGACGCGCCCAGAGGGGGTTTTGGAATCGTTAACTATAATGCGATCGCCGCTTGCATCTGCTGCAAATTTATCCGCCCAAAACATAGTGGTAATTATCCGAAAATCTTTCAAAAGTTAAGTTTGTCACGCAAAGTTGACGGGTTACACAATTTCGCGCATTGACTAGTCTAACAGTAATCTCGCTGTTGCCACAAAAACAAAAAAGGCGGCGCATCGCGCCGCCTTGTGAAAGTTAAAACCGATTTTCGTATTCGATAGAAATCCCTCTGTTGCCATCGGAGCCATAGTTACCGCGCAAGAGAATATTCGGATCAACACGATAGCGAATCGAGAAATTAGTTGGCTGAGTGGAGTCGTTAATGATACGTTGTAGGGCGATCGAAAAACTATTACTGACATTGACCGCAGCCTCAGCCGATAGCCCAAGTGTACCTGTGCGACTGCTACCCGTGGTGTTAGTAGTAACGGGACTCAGGTTAAATTCTGCGAGATTCAGGGCATCCCCGATCGCATCTTGCAGGAAGTTTAAGACGGTGCTACCCGCAAAGTTAGCAAGAGCTGCCGCAGGATCGGAAGCGCCTTGTTTCTGTAATACGCCACCACCGATGAGGGCGATAATTTCCGCTTGGCTACGGGGAGGACTACTAGAGAGACGAATATCTGGCGCGAGGGCAGTACCCGTAACACTAGCTTGAACCTGTAGGGTGCGTTGTGAACCTAAGTTACTAACTGGTACTTCATTGGGACTAAATAGGTCATTGGGACGATTGGAATTGATTGGTACGCGCGTGACTTCAGCAATGGCTCCTGAGACGCGGACATTGAGGGTCGGATTCAATCCTTGAGCTGCTTTAAATTCGACAAAGTTTTCGTAGGAGCGATCGAGACGGAATCTTGCCGAAATCGCATTAAACTGACCTCGAGTGATGGTCACTCTGCCTTCTGGTGCTGGTTTTTGCAGGGTTCCATTCACAATCAAAGTTCCCTCACCGAGGAAGTTAAAGATGGGGAAGCGGGTCACCTGCATATTTTGCAACTTAACTGCAAGGCGCTCAAATGCAACATCAGGTACATCACTATTGCTATTAGCCGCTGCGGCACTATTCGGATCGGCATCATTACCAATAACGACGCGCCCATCGCCAAGCAAGACTTCACCTGTAATTTTTGGGGTTAGTAGTGAACCGAGGATAATCACGCGACTATTAAAGTTGTCAGAGCTAATATCGCGAATATTTAACTTGAGCTGATCGGCATTAATTGCAAGGGCTTGTTGATATTCTGGGGTGTCAGGTTGGAGGAGATTAGGGTTACTAATGGGCAAGATTCCCTTCATCGCCAATTTGCCTTCACTAAAGTTGCTGGTGATATTGCTAATTAGGCGATCGCTAGTAAAAGCAATATCTCCTCGCACTTCTGTGAAGTCTCCAGGCAAGCCTGCAACCTTAACCTTGGCATTATCAACGGTGATTTTACCCGCAATCTTGGGATCTCTGAAAGTGCCAGTAGCGGTGAGGTTAATATTTCCCTTCCCATCAATCCATCGCACAGGCTGATTGAAGATATTAATAAAGGCAATACCCTCGTTTCTAACATCCAGCTTCACATTGAAGTTGCCGAAGATGCCAACATTGCCCGAAGCAACCACAGCTTCCTTGCCTGATGCTTTCATATTGGCATTAAAGTTCACATTTAGCTTGTCATAGTTAAACTGCACAGCAATAAATTCGATGGGCTGACGATTCACCGTACCGTCGGTCAAGCTCAATTTACCAACAACTTTGGTATCGAGCAGACTAGTGCCTGTGATCGAGAGATTGCCATTGACTTTACCTGTCAAATCAACGGGAATCGCACTAAAGAATGGGAGTGGTCGTAAGGACTCAATGGGAAAGTCTTTGAGTTCAATTTCGCCACTTTGCTCACGGACACGTAGCAATGGATTAGAAGCAGGAGCAAGTCTGAGCCTTGCTTTTGTAATCTTTCCATAGCTCTTATCAGACTGGAAGTTGGCATTGGCGATCGCAAATACACCATTGAAATAGCGTCCTACAAGTTTGATGTCATCAACAGCAAACTTGCCATACTCAAACTTCTTACCAACCAGATCAAAGCCTAAACGAATTCCACGACGCTTATTAAAGCCAAAGGTGACTTTGCCTTTGATATCACCACGGAATTCTGTTAATGGTGGAAGATTAAAGTTACGAGTTGAATTAACTGTTTCCTGCTGTTCTTGGCGCATCTCAATTTGGGAGAGATACTGGAGTTGCTTATACAATGGCTCACCCAGCAATCTAATTGCTTCTAGAGGCTGTAGATCGGCTGCTCTAGTTTTTGCCAAACTAAATACTTGCGTAGCATCAACAATATTTGCCCATTGGAGAGTCGCAAATACATCCTGCATTCTTCCCTGTGCAATTTCCACTACACCTGCAAGTGGATCATCAAGAGCAGGATTGTAGGTCAAGCTGAACTTATATTCATTAGTGGACTCACCCTGACGGACACTCAAATTACCGTCACGCACGGCAAAAATACCATCAGCATAGGCAACTTTGGCTACGGCTCTTTCTGCGATAAAACGCCCAAATCTAGGACGTTCAATGGTAACTTCACCATTAGCACTAGGATTATTACTAAAATCTACGGTGAGATTACTAGAGACTTTGCCACTTAGATCATTTTGTCCTGTAAAAGCAGCTACAAGTGGTAAGGGTAGATTATTAATTGCTACCTGTAAACGGTTGGGGTTGTTCTCTAAGCGTCTACCACGAGCCGTAGCTTCACCCAAATTTAAATTAAAGTCAACGGGACGGAAAGATGGATCTAAGTTGGCAACAATGCGATCGCGATTTCCGCGCAGATCAATATTTACACCTTGGTTAGCATTAAAATTAACCCTTCCTGCCAAACGAGGATCGAAGGCGAGTTTATCCACTCTCAGTCCTGCCAAGATTAGATCCCCAGTAGCTTGAGGAACTTGACTAATTCCATCAAGAACACCATTAAAAGTGAGGTTGTCAAGTTCTACTTGGTTAACTTTTAAGCTCGCTATACGCAAATTACCGACTAATCTAGGATCGCTTAAATAGCCACTAACCGAACCATTGAAATCTAGTGAACCTCTCGATGGAGCAACAATTCCACGTTTGGCTAAACCTGCACCAAGGGAAGCGAGATTAACTTCATCCAGTTGTAAGGTTCCTGCAATTTTGAGTTTGTCGATCGCTCCTGATAGATTGCCGCGAAAGTTTAATAGTCCTGTTGCTTGAGGTGGAATTACATTAGAGAGAGAGGCTAAGCGGCTAATATTGACATTCCGCGAAATCATGTCAAGGTTAATCCCTGCAATTCCTGTGGGTAGTTGATTGGGGGAATTATTAGGAAAAGCAAGATCAACCTTGCCATTTGCGGTTAAATAATTGCCAACTTGCAAGGAGGGAATCAGTAGATTTTTTCCATCCCATGTGAGATTGGCAGCGATCGCGTCGGGAAGTTCAGTGAGTCCCTGTGGTAACTGGATTGATGCATCGCCAATGATATCAGTCAAGGAAAAGCTACCGCGATCGCTTCGCAGATTAATCAAGCCTTGAAGAATCCCTTTTTGATTGGGGAGAAATGCTGCTAGGGGAATGCCATTACTATTTAGCTGCGTTTTCCATGCACCACTAGCAATGTTATAAGTGCCTGCTAGCCCCACCTCACCAATGGGAAATCGAACTCTGGTATTACGAATTGTCGCTAATCCATCTTCAACAAATACTTCCCCACGAGCAGGATATGTAGCATTAGGAGCTTCAATCTGGGCGAGAACTTGAGGGTTATTGAGATTACCAGTAATTTGCAAGGAACTGGTCACTTGTCCGATAGTTACTGGTAGCTTTGCGCCATAGAGACCCGTAAATTCTTCGGCAACGCCAACCAAACTAGAATTAAATAAAATTTCTGCGGGTTTGTTTTTTTGCGGTAGTTTGATTTGTCCTTCACCTGTCAGGGTTGCACCTGTGGAGGCTGCTTGAACTTTCTTGATCAGTACTGTATTTAGATCTTTCAGTTCAACTGTGGCCAGAAAGCGATCAACCTTTACGCGATCAAAGCTAACGTTCTTAGGTGTCGTGATACTTAAGCTCAGGGAAGGCTTTTGTAGAGTTCCAGTTAGCTTACCACCAACCTTAATCTCCCCTGCGATCGCTACAGGTGTTTTGAACCCGAAGCTCTCAATGCCTTGAGCTAAATCCAGCGCCGCCGTGGAAAAGTCGAGATTAAAGCCCTTTTGTTGATTAAAAGTGCCACTAACAATTCCCTTTAGCAACCCATATTGAGCAGAAAACTCCGTTAAATTAGCTGTTGTACCATCAAAGTTAACTTTGCCACCGATTTCTGTAATTGATTTCGCTAATTGTGGCGCTTTAACCGCACCTTCACTGAGCTGGGCTGTTATGGATACAGTAGGAGCCTCTTTGCCTGCAAGTATGGCAACTTTCGCCTCAAAATCAAGTAAACCTTGCTGAATTTCAACGGGCGAATTCACGGCAAAACCTTGAACCGCCGCGATTTGCAAGTTAGGTGACTGAAGTCCTACAGTACCCTGACCTCTGGTCAAATCCCAATCAACATCAAAAGTGAGACTGCCTTTGCTGCCATCTTTATCTGCATTAACCGTTTCGATTGCCTTTTTCAATTGTTCAGGATTTGGCGGTGCAGCGATCGCGGCAATATTTGGCAAAGTCACATGACCCTTACCATTCATTTTTAGGCTTTGATTGTTGATATCTGTAATTTTCCAATTACTATCAATCTGCACTTGACTGAGAGAAACCAATTCACCTTTAGCGATTGACTGGATCGTGATCTGAGCATCGGTAAAGGTAATCGTCCGTAAATCAATAAAGCCTTCTTGGGTGGGGCGTTCGGGTGGTGTAATTTTGGGTAATTGCAGGAAACCTGTAACGTCCTGCTTCAGAAATACCTGTGGCTGCTCAACAATCGCATCTAAGCCAATTTGGCGACGGGTAAGATAGCTCCAAGGATCAACCTTAACTTCAATGGCTTCGACAGCCAGAAAATTAGCCTCTTTATCGGTTGGCGGTACTATCGACTTACCAAACCTGATGCTAGACATACCCACTCGTTCGACTTTACCAAGCTGTAAAGGACGTTTGAGGGCTTTGGTTAACTCCACCTCTAATAAAGGTGATAGCCGCTCATTTAGAAAATAGCGTCCATACCAAAAAGCTCCTAAGCTGCTTGCCGTTAATGCGATCGCTAGTCCAACACCTACGCGCCCAAGGTTTCTGGCGAGTGTAGAGTTGGCTGGTTCCTGCGGTGGTAGTTGAGCCTGTCCCACAAATTTTCACTCCGTTGATGCCCTCACGACACCATTTTTACACATGTACGCAATTCTCAGATTTTAAGTCTTTGCAAAGCAAAGACTTAAATGATTGTATTTAGTTTCATCTGTATTGCTAAACACAATCATCACTCAACCAAAACGATAGTCATTACCATACACTGTATCGCTCAGAGAGATTTGCAGATTGCAATCAATTTTACGGCGTAGCAACTTTATTTGTGTCGTGAGGGCATTACTACTGGGCAAATTCTCGCTTTATTTTTATGTATTAAGTAGCTCAGCATAGCTATAAACAAAACCCATATATAGCATTCCTAAATCATTTGTAGATTTTTAGGTTTGTGGAAGCGTACCTCCGAAGGGGTGCGCTTCCACAAACCATTTAGGAATGCTATATAGAAATGATATGTGAGATTAAATCAGTTGTGAGAGTGCGCCCCTTCGGGGCGCACTCTCACAACCTATTTAGGATTGCTATAGTAGTCCTAAATCAGTTGTAAGAATCATTGGCTTCGACTTCGCTCAGCCATCGATTTATGCTTGCCTGAGCGAAGTCGAAGTCACTCGCATCTCATTTAAGATTGCCCTATTCATGTATCGCTCGCGTAGCGAGCGGTACATGAATAGGGTTTTAAGCTTACTTATAATGGCTTGGGGAAACGCCTTAATAGCACTACAGTCCACCAGACTGTAAATAGAGCAAAAGCTAACAACAAGGCCCAAGGCGCAGGGACGCTGAGTTCTTTAATCGGACTTAAATTTGCTAAAAATGTGAGATGGAAGATCATCACCATCAGTAGCATTGTGGCAACCCCAAACCAAGAAAAATGCACATTGAGAAACTTAAAAGATTCCTCACGCCGTTCATCTGATAGCCAATATTCTCGATGCGGCAAATTAATCATAGATATTGGTACATATTTAAAAATTAGAGGCAATATGACCGTAAAGGAACTAGTGATAATAAGGGATACAAAATAGACTATAAAGTAGCCCATCTTAGAAGAAGTTCCATTAACTTTGCCTGCGACATCAAAATGAGAGCCAACGACCTCTGGTAGTAATGGATAGAAATAGATACTTTGGGCGATCGCTAATCCAAATAAAAATAGAACGATATACAACGGTAATTTCATCGCTGTATGCTCCTTATGTATATTTTTAGTAATTGTGTTGGGTAAGCTTCGTGTCCACAGCACAATTACGATGCATGATTACCAAATTATCTAAGCAAAATCAAAACAAAGATATTTTTTGCAGATTGTTGTAACAAAAATCCACCTGTGGGATACGTTAACCCCATCGGGAGGCTAAAGTATAAGTAGATATTTATATGGAGTTAAAAGGCGTGTCCCCAACTGAAATCGCAAATATTTCTGGTCAAGGAGTATCAGTAGTAGAGGCAAATTTAGATCAAGATTTAGATCAAAACTTAGATCAAATTAAGACTAGCGATCTGCATGTGGTCGAAACCTGCCCATTGCTAGCCCCTGTAGAGGTTAAAACCGAGCTACCAATCACCCCTGCGATCGCCAAAGTTGTCTCTAGTGCTAGGGACAGAATTCGCAATATTTTAAACGGTAGCGATCGTCGTCTGTTAGTGGTAGTAGGTCCCTGCTCGATCCATGATGTCAAGGCAGCCCGTGAATATGCCGAAAAATTAGCCAAATTTCGTGACGAGGTCAGCGATGCACTCGAAATTGTGATGCGAGTTTACTTCGAGAAACCTCGCACCACAATTGGTTGGAAAGGCTTAATCAATGACCCACATCTGAATGGGACATTTGATATTAATTACGGTATCCGCATGGCGCGAGAGTTACTGCTCGATGTCTCAAAATTAGGCTTGCCCAGTGCTACGGAATTGCTTGATCCGATCGTGCCACAGTACCTAGCGGATCTGATTTCTTGGACAGCGATCGGCGCAAGAACTACCGAGAGCCAAACCCATCGCGAAATGTCCTCTGGGCTATCAATGCCCGTTGGGTTCAAAAATGGTACAGATGGCAGTATTGATGTGGCGATTAACGCCATGCTCTCAGCGCGTCAGCCTCACCGTTTTCTCGGTGTGAACAATGATGGCTTAGCGAGCATTATCACCACTTCAGGTAATCCTGATGGACATATCGTATTGCGTGGCGGTAAACAAGGTCCTAACTACGACAATGCTCATGTCGAAGCGATCGCTAATCGACTTCGCGATCGCAAGTTACAGCCATACATGATGGTAGATTGTAGTCACGACAACAGTGGACAAGATTACAAAAATCAGCCAATCGTTTTGCAGGACATCGCTGAACAGGTGCGTAATGGCTCTGAGTACATTGTGGGAGTGATGATCGAAAGCCATCTCAATCGCGGTAAACAACCTTTAAAGGATTTGGCTAAGTTGGAATACGGTAAGAGCATTACCGATGGATGTATCAATTTTGAGACCACCGTTGAGATCTTGAGCGATCTCGCTAGCGCCGTTAGATCTGGTCGCTTCTAAATATATCTGTCATATCTGTCGCCATTCTTGTTAGGACATAAAACCCAAATAGTGTAAAGCGGTGCTTCGCGCCGCTTTACACTATTTGGGTTTTGATTTTCCTGATACAGGTGGCTATAGCTATATAGTTGATTCAATTAAGAATTAGAGGATTTTAATCCCTATATAACTTACCCACAAAAGCTTTTATCCTCTAGTTCTTATTTGAATTTACTATACATTGATGAATCTGGATTTGATAATCGGTTCAGCAGTGCTTATGGTTGGACAAAAAGAGGACAAAAACTCTATGATGAAATTAGAGGTAAACGAGAAACAAGGCAAAACCTGATAGCTGCTCGTCGTGGCAATCAGATGTTAGCCCCCATGATTATTCAAGGTAGTATCAATGCCCAATGTTTTGAGCAGTGGTTATCTGTATGGTTGTTCCAAGAATTAGCGCAGGACTCCACCCTCATCATGGATAATGCGCCCTTTCATCGCAAAAATGCGATTCAAGATTTGGTCACTGCTGCTGGACATACAGTTTTATTTCTACCGAAATATTCTCCTGACTTTAACAAGATTGAGCATGACTTTGCGGCTCTCAAAAAGAGAAGAGCTTATGCTCATAAGGATACATCTTTGGATTCTCTAGTTGCACAATATGCTAATCGCACACTCTAGATCTTATTTGAATTTACTATATCTTTAAATACCAAAACTAAAAATGGCTACGCCATTTTTAGTTTCTCAAATCCTTACTGGGTTGGGTTTTTAATTCACGAAAGTGTGACAACACTTTCGTGAATTAGTATAACGTCAGTTTGAATTAAGCTTACAAAGTCCAAAACAAAAAGCCTTGCTTAGCAAGGCTTTTTGTTTTGGACTTTGAGAGAGCATTTGCATAGCAAATGCTCTCTCAAAGTCATTGTTAAATTATCCCGAACTTGCGTTGCTTACTTCGATTCAGTGAAGTCAGCGTCAATCACATTGTCATCGCCACTTGCCGCATCACGGGTTCCATCTTCAGGAGCCGCATCAGTTGGAGCTTCTGCACCACCTTGTTGATAGACAGAGGAGCTAAGAGCATAGAGCGCTTGCTTCAACTCTTCAGCTTGAGCAGCGATCGCTTCGTGGTCATCCTTAGCAATGGATTCACGGAGAGTCTTGACCAAACCTTCGATCTTAGTCTTGTCAGCTTCAGGAACCTTGTCGCCGAGATCCTTGATTTGCTTCTCAGCTTGGTAGGCAAGGGAGTCAGCTTGGTTCTTCGCTTCAATGCGATCGCGCTTTTCTTTATCCGCAGAAGCATTGCGCTCAGCTTCGTTAACCATGCGTTCCACTTCATCCTTAGGTAAGGTAGAAGCACCAGAGATCGAAATGGTTTGAACCTTACCAGTTCCCTTATCCTTCGCAGTTACGGAGAGCAAACCGTTAGCGTCGATGTCGAAGGTAACTTCGATTTGAGGTACGCCACGAGGAGCAGGAGGAATACCATCAAGGCGGAAGGTTCCGAGACTCTTGTTGTCATTCGCCATTTCGCGCTCACCTTGGAGAACGTGAATTTCCACATTGCTTTGTCCATCAACCGCAGTGGAGAAGACTTCCGACTTCTTGGTAGGAACAGTGGTGTTTCTAGGAATAATCTTGGTCATTACGCCGCCCAAGGTTTCAACACCGAGGGAGAGAGGAGTAACGTCAAGCAAGAGAATGTCCTTAACTTCACCAGCCAGTACACCCGCTTGAACTGCCGCGCCGATCGCCACAACTTCATCGGGGTTAACGCTTTGGTTGGGGTCTTTGCCAAGAATCTTCTTAACAACTTCTTGAACCGCAGGAATACGGGTCGAACCACCAACGAGAACTACTTCATCGATCTTCGACTTGTCGATCTTGGCATCACGGATCGCTTGCTCAACGGGAATACGGCAGCGATCGATGAGATCAGAGCAAAGTTCTTCAAACTTGGCACGGGTCAAGGTGGTATCTAAGTGCTTAGGTCCATCTTGAGTTGCAGTGATGAAGGGCAAGTTGATTTCAGTTTGCGTAACGCTCGAAAGTTCAATCTTTGCCTTTTCCGCAGCTTCAGTCAAACGTTGTAAAGCTTGCTTGTCCTTGCGGAGGTCAATGCCTTCGGCGGACTGGAACTGATTGGCGAGGAAATCTACAATCTTCTTGTCGAAGTCGTCACCACCAAGGTGAGTGTCGCCACTGGTGGACATTACTTCAAATACACCGTCGCCAACTTCGAGGATCGATACGTCGAAAGTACCACCACCAAGGTCAAATACGAGGATGGTTTCGTTAGTTTTGCTATCCAAGCCGTAAGCCAATGCTGCTGCGGTTGGCTCGTTGATGATGCGGAGAACTTCTACACCAGCGATCTTGCCAGCGTCCTTAGTAGCTTGACGCTGAGAATCGTTGAAATATGCAGGAACCGTGATAACGGCTTGGGTGACGGTTTCGCCTAAATATTTGCTAGCATCGTCAACTAGTTTGCGGAGTACTTGAGCCGAAATTTCTTCTGGCGCAAATTGCTTATTTGCCGATGGAGCATCAATCTTGACGTTCTCACCTACCTTCATTACTTTGTAAGCAACTTGCTTAGATTCGCCGCTAACTTCGTCATAACGTCTGCCGATAAAGCGCTTTACTGAATAAAATGTGTTTTCAGTATTCATGACGGCTTGGCGCTTCGCAATTTGTCCAACCAAGCGATCGCCATTCTTTGCGTAAGCAACTACCGATGGTGTGGTACGGAAGCCTTCGGCGTTTGCAATCACCGTTGGCTTGCCCCCTTCCATGACGGCGACGACTGAGTTTGTCGTACCTAAGTCGATTCCAACTACTTTAGCCATAAGGCTTCCAACTCCTAATCTTTACTTCTTAAGTTAACTTTTGTGTTAATCCTTTAATCTCATACCAGATTAACTACTTTTCCCGATTAGCACATCAGGGGGACTCTACCTAATTCTGTAGGGTTTACCGTACTCTATAGCGCTTTGCGCCCAAGCCCAAACCCAGAAGTTTTGTGAAAGTGTTGCTTCGCAACACTTTCACAAAACTTCTGGTATTTCATCTAATCAAAAAACTCGGTTCTTATGTTACTGCGAAGCTCTTAACTTGTTTGCAAATTTTGCATTGCCCTTTGCGCGTAGTAGCGCATCTCTTCAGCCCTGCGCCATAGCTCCTGACCAGTATGCAAATGGTGATCATCAAAATTTAAGGTGAAATAGTTTAACTCTTCGATGCCGTCACTAATGGCATTGAGGCAGTGATAAAGATAGCTGGCTATTCCTGCGGCAGAGGCAGGATTGGGAACTGCCCTAAAGAAGATCTGAGCTTTGGCATAGGAGCCTCGACATTCATCAATATAGTCCTCAAAGTCCTCCATCAGTCCATCATCATAGGGATCATCCGCAAGGGCATCAATTTGTTCATCTAAGCTGTCAAGGATACCTTCCAGTAGATCGATAATTGGCTCATAAACCTGCTTACACCAGCGATCAATTTTTTGATCTTCATTGAGATGAGTTTCGCGCTTGGTGGGCGATCGCTTAACTCCTTGGGCTTGAGAACTACTACTTGGACTATGCTTAATCCCTAAACTGCGATCGTAGTGGGCGCGAGCTTGGGGATTGCTGAGGACCTCGTAGGCGAGATTGATCGAGGCAATATCATCATGATTATCTAGATGATGATTGCAATCGGGGTGAAATTCTTTGACTAGTCCACGATAAGCGCTTTTTACCTCGGCAGGATTCGCGTTATAGCTAATTCGCAGAGTTTTGTAGTGATTTACCTGTTGGGTATTTGTGGTGCGATCGCTTGTCCTAGCCATATCCGTATGATCAAATCTATGTTTAAGCTAACTATTTAAGTTTTCATGCCAAATTTTTAGAATTTCGATTTTACCAGTCTAGCTAATTAAAGATTATTTTCCCCACCAAAGGTGGGGAAAATAATCTTTAATTAGCTTTTCTAAGTAGCCAAAAACTTGCCTATTAAGCATTTTGTAGGGATATTTCATTAGCGTCAACCACTTGACAAGCAAAAATAAGGCTAATTTTAGTCTAGGCTATCACTTCCAAATAATTGAGCCGCCTGCTACTCCTTTCCCAGTCAAGAAATAGCGGTGCGGGGCTTTGCCCCGCACCGCTATTTCTTGATTTTATATGTCTATTTCTTCGGTGTGAAGGGAGTAAGCAGGCGGCTCAATTATTTGATTTCTAAATATTGCTAAAGCGATCGCACTTCTGCTATTATGCTTTAGCGCTAAATTTGCTGGTGTAGCTCAGTTGGTAGAGCAACTGATTTGTAATCAGTAGGTCACGAGTTCGAGTCTCGTCCCCAGCTTAGGTTTTAAACTTTAAGTAGGCAGGTTAAGCAAAAAATAAGCAAGGCTTACAAGTAGACACTATCCACTAGTGACTAACTTAACTTTATGCAACCTCTCTCTAATGGCGATTTAACTAACAGTGAAAAATTTGTGATTGTGTTAGGAGTTACAGGAGATCCTGAAAATCTAAGCAATTGGCAATTTTTGTCAAAGAGCCAGAAAACCACATCAACCAATATCCAAGGACATATCAAAATTTTTGATGACCTTGATGATGCTGAGTTTGTCCTTTTTAGACTAACTCATGTTTTTGGCTTTACTGATGTGTTTATTCATCCTGTAACTGTACAAACCCATGTAACTATTTTGGCTAACTGGTCACTACCTGCTAACTCAACAGGAGTAACAGAATAATGCAACCAAATAATAACAACGGAAATATTCAGATTAGATTTACTCAATTTGGGTATAAATATCAACTTGGCAAGTTCGGCAAATTTTCAGATCCAAAAGCCTATCAGCAAGCATTATCAATTTGTGAGTCTATCCAAGTTGATATCAGGCTAGGTAGATTTAAGCCTGTAAACAATGACGAACTTTTTGAGGCTTATCACCCATTGGCTAAACTTTCTAGCCATCATGAGCAAAATAGCTTTGCTGTAGATGCTATTACCTTGGTACAGCAGTTTTTGGAGAAAAAAGAGCTTAAGGATCGAGTATTGATACCAGTTCTTAACCTACTAAAAGCCTATGGCAAACCCATCAAATCAAAAGATGATGCTCAAAAATTTTGGTTATGGATTGCCAATGACGGTAAGAGATCTAACAATTCTAATAATCTTTATTTGGCTACTCTTAAGCCTGTTTGTCCTATGTTTAAGGGGATTAAACCCTTAAAAACCAGTAAAGTGCAAAAGGATGAGAAACCCTTTACCAAAGAGGAAATTAAAGCAATTATTTCTGAACTTGATTTAAATTACCCCCATTACTCCCCTTTTGTGAAATTTCTGTTTTCTACAGGCTGTAGACCTAATGAAGCAGCAGCCCTTACATGGGATTGTGTGGACTTTGATGCTAAGACTATTGTCATTAAAAAAGCCATATCTACAGCCAAAGATGGGTCTAAGGTTGTCAAAAACACCAAAACCGATGTAGATAGAGTTATTCCTATGTCTGACAAAATGCGAGAGATCCTTAAAAAGGGTTGCTTTGTCCATAATTTCCCTAAGCATGAATACTATGTGTTTGCAAGTCCTAACAAGCAAATTATTGACTTAGGTAACTTTAGAACTAGGGTATGGGTAAAAGCCTTAAAACAGGCAAAAGTACCTTATAGGACTATTTACAATACTCGCCATACCTTTTGCTCTCACTTCCTGAATGAGACACCTGATTTTTTGAAATTGGCAAGTATTACACATGGCACTAAATCAGGAGTAAATACTTTGATTAAGCATTATGCTCATGTGGTAAATAAGCCTGTTATGCCAGATATGTTTTAAGGAGCTAAAGCTATGAAACTAGAAACATTGTCCGATATAAATGAAGCAATCAAAAAGGAGAGTCAATTAGCTAAAAAGATGCAGCAATACATCGATAAAGGTATTAATGCTAGCAACTTATCTGAGATGATTATCGATGTATACAAGTCTATTTATTTGCTTGAGACCGTCAAAAAATACAGGGATAGCGATAATAACATTATCTATCCGACAGAGCTAAACGGTTTAAGACCATCACCATATTTTTTGCTTTTTGATGAAAATGAGCTTTTGGATTAATTTATGCACATTATTAGCACTTTACATTAAACTTTTTACAGTAAACTCAAAGTAACGTGTAAATAAATATATTCAAAAAAATAACCCTCTATTTCGATTGATTTAGAGGGTTTGCCGTATTTAAAGCTAAAAACTGAATTTAGGTAATTCACTATTACTTGATTTTTGCCCTTGCTGCTTACCCTCTTCAAAGATAAGCCTAGCTAATGCAAGTACAGTATTTTTATCTTCTTCGCTTAAATGCTGGAGTTTTGGAGGTAATACACCTCTTAATACGTCATCATAAAAAGGTGTATTTACCCTAAGCTCTAATAGTGTGTAAAAATCCATAATTTTAAATAGTATCAGGATCAATTGTATCAGGCTCTATAGGTATAGGGTAAACAATCCCTAAAGCCTTAATGATGCCATTAAAGTATTGTGTATTGCCAGACTCTACAGCTATATCGTGTGCAGTTTCTAGGCTGAGTGCATCACTAAATGATTGATAGTAATAGCAATTATTGTAAATAACAGTTTCAATTTGTTCTTGTGTAAGTGTGATGTTAGGCATATTTTTAAACCCTAATAGTCCCTAATTGGTCTAGCAATATCTTATCTCTAATACCCTTTTGCTTATACTCAACTTGGTACAGATAAAGCTTACCAAACCTACCTTTAACAGGCTTATCTACTCTGTTGCTAAGTACTGTAATTTTCTGTGCAGAGCTAGCTTTAGCAAATTTGGTAGTACTCAACTTATTAACATCGTACTTAGTACCAGAGATCTCTAGAAGCTTCTCTATGAGGCTTAAAGCTGTTGCCTTAGTACTAACTTCTATAGCCAATCTATAGCCCTTGTTCTCATCCTTATACCTATACACAGTAGTACCTGTAGATGTGCCACTGGTATAGCTAAAAGCTTTATTACCTGCCCAGAATTTAGATTTAATCTTAGTAGCTAAAGCTTTTAATTGCTGATTATTTTTAGGTATATCTTCATTAAGTAGCCTAAAGCTAATCTCTTTTTCTAGCCTATATTTTCTCAAGGGTAAATCACTTTTATTGATCTCCCTTTCTCTAAATCTCAGCATTATTTGTGGTTGATATTCTACTTCCTGCTGAAATGACATCATGGGAATACCATAGACAGGAGCTAGCCCACTTAAAGCATTAGCTACCTGTAGTTCAAATCTCAGACATTCAAAAATACAGTCGATTTGACTTGATTTAGCAGGATCTATTATCAAGGTAGCCGCTAAGAATTGCCTGTTTTGTGCTTCTTCACTTTGATCCCTAGGGTTTCTTTTAAAGTACTTTCTAACCCTTGCGTTATGTAATTGAGCGAATTGGTTAATTTTAATTTGTGTCTGTGTAAATGTTTCAATTGTCATATGTTTAATCTATTTTACAGTAAACTTTTTAATGTAAAGTCACTTAAATGTATCTAAATTTATTTATTAATGAAAGTTTAATAAGTTACACATTTTGCCTTGTGCGCTGTTAAAACCATTACTGTATATACATTTGATTCAGTTACAAGGCTATTTTGTGCGCTTGTAAAATCTATGTGTCATCATCTCTCTTGCCAATAGTTGCCTCTGTAATTGGTTTAAGTTCCTTAATCAGATCTAACTTAGCCTGTTTAGCTTGTTTATTAACTTCACTAGAACTATCTCTAGCATCATTGAAGGCTTTAAAGTCATCCTTAGACTGCTTCACACTATCTCTAATAGTTATAGGTGCTGATGTAATAGTTACAAGATTTTGAGCTTTGCTGTCTAAATCACTAACAGTAGTAGTTAATTGAGTAAATCTCTGTAATGCTGATGCTCTATTGCCTAATGGTGATTCATCTTGATGACCATACGCTCTAGGTGATACCACGCCATCATCTCTTAAGCCATTCATCAGCAAACTAAGCTTAATTCCTGTAGCTTGAGCAGCAGCATTAGCAGCATCAAATACACCTTGAACAGTTGACAAGATATTCATACCAGTTTGGTAAATCCTGTTAGCTTGTGCCAAGGTTTCTGTTAGCTGTACATAATTCTCAACCCCAATTACATTAATAATCCACTGCTGAACAGTAGCCCCTAGGTATTGGCTAGCACCTATTTGATTACCATTAGAATCTCTAAAAGTGTTGCCAAAAACATTAAGGACATTATCTAAAATCACTCCTAAGGTATCGCCTAAGCTCTGAGAAAGCATCAAAGCATTATGCAGAGTTAAGGCTAGGGTGATTGTCGATTTGACACTCTCAACTTTGGCATTCAAATCCAAGAAATTAAATAGCTTAGTAAAGTTACTGGTGATAAGTGTCAGCAAGATTCCCAAGTTACCTACTATAGATCCTAAAATCCCTTTATTCTCATTAACTGTTTCCTTGATGGGATTAGTAGCTTCTTCGGTAGCCTGCTTTACACCTTGATACCCACACTGTTGCGGTTGCATGGCATCACATACACCTTGTTGAGCGTTGGCTTGCTGTGCTTCTGGTCTAGTTTGATTGTCTATTTTATCAGTCTTATTTTTTATAGCATCTACACCTGTTAATACAGCACCTGTAGTTATGCCTAAAGCTGTAACGCCTAATGCAATCGTCCCTAAATCGGGGAAAGGAGGTGTATTTGGAGTAGTTTGGGGCTTGGTTGCAGGTGGAGGTATTAATGGATTAGTTAAAGGATTTTTAGCCTGACTAGGTGGCACATCATCCCTAGTTGCATTTTGATTTACTTCTCTAGTATTGGGACTAGGTGGCGATGGCGAGCTAGTGCCACTAGAAGGACTAGAAGCTGTATTGGTATTTGGTTGTGAATATAAGGGATTGTGTGCTAAAGGAGGTGCTAAAGGAGGTGCTAACTCAGGTTCTTTAAACGGTAAAGGTGGCTTGTTGTCATATCTAGGTGCTTGACTATCTAGTAAATCAGCAGCATTACCTCCTATTTGTAGAGATGGCAGATAGGGAAAATAATCAGGTGAAGTAGCAGGACTAGGCTTAGGTTTAGGTGAGTCAAGAGGAGGTATATACCCGCCCGCTATAGGGTTTTCAGGCGTACCATCTTCTCTAGCAATATTTCTGATACCTCCTGAAGGAAATCGATTAGGAGTAGCAAAAGGAATAGGTGCTGATCCACTAAATAATGTCCATTGCCCATTAATATTTTCTACTCGAATATTGCCACCTAATACCGTATAGGTAAACTCGCCACCAGCGAAAACAGAATCACCATCATAGTAAACAGTGACAATATAGTTTTTAGTTGGATCACTTCCTACTGTCGAGACAAGACCATCACCACTACCTCTAGTATTGAACTTTTCAGCACTATATCTATTCTTTAGGGCTAGCTCATACCTTTTGTTGGCATCACTTAAAGATTGCTCTGCTCTCTTTAAAGCAGTATTAGCCCCTAATGCCTGACCTGCAGCATTTAAAGCACTGTTAGTCAAGCTACCTACACCAGTTAAGCCACCAGCTACAGTAGCAGCAGCAGGATTACCAGTTAAGTAGCCTGTAGCAGCAGCAGCAGCTATCCCAGATCCTACAGCTTCACCAAGCATCGCACCAGCATCACCTGCTACTTTATCGCCTACAGCTTTACCAACTTGTCCACCCACAAAAGTAGCAGCAGCACTAGCAGCACCTTGTACAGCACCTGATACGTTAGGGTTGCCAGTATTAACAGGATTAGATGCTGTAGGCTGTGAAGTAGGTTGAGAACTAGGTACAGATGGTTGTGAGGTAGGTTGAGGATTACTTGCAGGCGTTCGTTCTCCTGTCCACTGTAGTGATTTAATCTGCTCGCCTGTAATTGGTGGGGGTGTAGATGGCTGTGAAGTAGGTGTAGATGGTTGAGGTCTTGATAACTCAGATAGCCTAGATAAATCTGGTCTCCCGTCTAAACTAGGGGGAATTTGGCTAACCTTACCTGTTTTTATTCCTGATTGATAAAGCAGTTCTAAAGGTGCTGACATTTGCCAAATTCCTTAAATAGATAAAACAATAACAGCGAGTCAAATTAGGCGTTATAAGCTGAACTTGCCGCCTCATTAGGCAATCTTTCAAAAACCTGTTTATGCAATTTCTTGCCATTAGGGTACATTGACCATTCAGGATTTAAAGGAATTCTAGCCAATACTTCTAAATAAGGTACACCCTTAGAAGTTTCTACAGGCGCTACCCTTGCCATTGGCTGAACACCAATCACACCTCCAAAGTCAATTTCTTCACTCTGATTACAGTTTTTATAACTGATGTTACGTGGAAGGAAGAAGGAGTAAAGTAAAGATAGGGTCAGAAATGGGTAAACAGGTATGGACAGAAAATTCTTAGACCTATACTCAGATTACCTAATCAGTAGTTTTGGTAAAGTAACAGCAACAGGACTGTCCGAGTTACTAGAGGGAGAACTGAGTCATGACCAAATTACAAGTCGGTTGAGACAATGTACAGGAGGGTCTGCTGAATTATGGCAACTGGTGAAACCCACGATTCGCAAGTATGAAAGCGAAGAAGGGGTATTGATGTTTGATGATACGCTAGAACCAAAACCATACAGTGATGAAAACACAATCGTCGGATGGTACTTTGACCATAGTCATAACCGCAGTATCAAAGGCATAAACATCCTCAACTGTATCTACCACAACCAAGACATCAGCTTACCCGTAGCTTATGAAATTGTACACAAGTCTAAAGAAGTAATCGACCCCAAAACAGGTAAGGTCAAATTCGTATCTGAGGAAAGTAAAAATGAGAAGATGCGAAAGATGCTCCATGTCTGCTGCCAGAATCGCTTGAAGTTTAGTTATGTATTGACAGATAGTTGGTTCAGCAGCAAAGAAAATATGCAATACATTAAACAACGAGTCAAAAAAGACTTCATCATGGCTGTCAAGGGCAATCGTTTAGCCATCTGTGCAGACGACAAAAGTCAGGGACACTTCGTTAATATTGAGTCAATTGAGCTAAACCCAGATTCTTGTTGCAAGGTGTTTTTGAAGGGACTTGATTTTCCTGTCATACTCACCAAGCAAGTTTTTAGAAACAAAAATCAATCTACAGGCATTTTGTATTTAGCTTGCAGTAATCTCGACCTAAACGCATCTGACATCAACACAATCTATCAAAAACGATGGAAAGTTGAAGAGTTTCACAAGTCTTTGAAATCTAATCTCGCTCTTGCTAAGTCGCCCACTCGGATTACTCTTACTCAGAAAAATCACATCTTTGCTTGCTTTTTTGCTTTTGTTAAGCTAGAGCA
>VFQS010001227.1_pt1 | contig 24163 bp, 24 predicted proteins | sample 3512361 | NCBI WGS metagenome assembly VFQS01 (sample SAMN10412375, study PRJNA504923) | tailings metagenome | isolation source: Relicate 1 Philex TSF3 active mining | place: Philippines
TGGTAGAGCACCTGGTTGTGGTCCAGGGGGCCGCGGGTTCAAGTCCCGTTACTCACCCCAAGTTATTTAGCTCGTTCTAATACCAATTCACGAACTCGAGCAGCATCTGCCTGACCACCCATTGCCTTCATCACAGCACCAATCACAGCTCCAGCAGCCTGAACCTTGCCCTCTCGAATTTTTTCAAGCACGTCTGGTTGTGCGGCAAGCGCCTCATCAATTGCTGCAATCAGTGATCCCTCATCGCTTACAACCTTCAAACCGCGCTTTTCAATAACTTCTCTCGGTTCGCCCTCGCCAGCCAGAACTCCTGCTACGACGTCTCTAGCAAGACGATCGGTGAGCTCGCCACTGTCAATGAGAGTTTGGATTTCAGCCACCTGTGCAGGTGTTATGGCAAGTTCCTCGACTGACTTGTTTTCAGAGTTTGCAATTCTTGCCAGCTCACCACTCCACCACTTGCGAGCAGCTTGTGGTTTAGCACCGGCTTGCACCGTTGCATCAATCACGTCCAGCAAATCGGCATTGACTACGTCTCTAAACTCAAGCTCGCTGAATCCCCACTCAGCAGAAAGACGCTTGCGGCGCTTCTCTGGATTCTCTGGCAGTGATGCACGAATTGAATCCACCCATTCTTTGGCGGGTTCAACCGGAACCAAATCGGGCTCTGGGAAGTAGCGATAGTCCTCAGCGTCAGACTTCACTCTTCCGCTGGAGGTGTAGCCGCGATCTTCGTGCCAGTGTCTGGTCTCCTGAATGATTGTTCCGCCATTAGCGAGGATGTGAGCTTGACGCTGAATTTCATAGCGAACAGCACTCTCAACACTTCTAATTGAGTTCACGTTCTTGGTTTCAGTTCTGGTTCCAAGCTTGCTTTCGCCTTTAGGGCGAAGAGACACGTTGGCATCACAGCGAACATTTCCACGCTCCATGCGCGCATCTGAGACGTTCATCGACTTCACGATGTCTCGAATTGATCTGACATAGGCAGCAGCCAATTCTGGCGCCTTATCACCTGCGCCATAGATTGGCTTGGTCACAATTTCAACTAGCGGAACACCAGCACGGTTGTAATCGACCAATGAGAAATCAGCACCGTGAATGCGGCCGGTTGAGCCACCAACATGGGTTAGCTTGCCGGCGTCTTCTTCCATGTGAGCGCGCTCAATCTCAACCTCAAAAACTTGGCCTTCTGAAATATCGACGCTTAGCTTGCCGCCAAAAGCAATCGGCTCGTCATACTGCGAAGTCTGGAAGTTCTTGGCTAGATCTGGGTAGAAGTAGTTCTTTCTGGCAAATCGGCAGGTTTTGGCGATTTCACAGCCAAGTGCCAAACCAATTGCAATGGAAGATTCAACGGCTTTTTTGTTTACAGACGGTAGCGCTCCCGGCAAGCCAATACAGATTGGGCAAACATTGGTGTTGGCTTCATTGCCGAACTCGTTTTTGCAACCACAGAACATCTTGCTCTTGGTGTTTAGCTCGACGTGGACTTCAAGCCCAATGACAACCTCAAACTGCTCGATTGCCTTCTCATAAGGCATTAATTGATCTTTAGACATTTAGTGTCTCCAAGTCTGGTGCTTGGCTAATCAAATAACCGCCCCACTGCTGCTTATAAAGATTTTCAATCAATGCAGCCACTCGATATGCCTTAGCATCCTGCATGGCAGGCGCGAGAATCTGCACGCCAGAAGGTAGACCATCTTCCTTGGCAAGACCGTTTGGAACAGCAATGCCTGGAATGCCGGCTAGGTTGGCAGGAATGGTTGCTATGTCGTTGAGATACATAGCCAATGGGTCGTTGACCTTTTCGCCAATCTTGAAAGCGGTGGTTGGTGCCGTTGGTGTTAGAAGAACATCAACCTTGGCAAATGCCTTTGCTAGATCCTGTTGAATCAGCGTTCTGACCTTCTGGGCCGAACCGTAGTAGGCATCGTAGTAACCCGAGGAAAGAGCATAAGTTCCAAGAATGATTCTGCGCTTTACCTCAGGACCAAAGCCGGCTTCTCTGGTGGCTGCCATTACTCGTTCAATGGTTGGGTTGCCCTCGGGCATAACTCGCATGCCAAATCGAACTGAGTCATACTTCGCAAGATTAGAGCTCGCTTCAGCTGGCAGGATCAAATAGTAAGCAGCAACTGAGTATTCAAAGCTTGGGCAATCAACTTCGACAACTTCTACTCCGTTAGCGACTAATTTGCTGATTGTGTCATCGAAGCACTCTTTGATTCCTGCTTGGAAGCCATCAGAGCTGAGTTGCTTCACAACACCAACGCGAAGTCCCTTGAAGTCTGCAGTTCTTACCGCCTCCGCCATCGAGCCCAGTGAGTTGGGTAATGAGGTGGAGTCCTTTGGATCGTGACCAGCAATGACATCCTGCAGCAGTGCAGCATCAAAAACCGTGTTTGTAACAGGACCAATTTGATCAAGCGAAGAAGCGAGAGCAATTACTCCATATCGCGAAACTGCACCATAGGTTGGTTTGGTCCCAACCGAGCCAGTCACGGCTGCTGGATATCTAATTGATCCTCCGGTATCGCTACCAATCGCAAGCGGAGCAAGTTTTCCAGCCACTGCCGAAGAAGATCCACCTCCCGAACCGCCAGGAATTCTCTGTAGGTCCCAAGGATTACGAGATGGTCCATAAGCCGAGTACTCGGTGGAAGAACCCATTGCAAACTCATCCATGTTTGTTTTGCCAAGAATTGGAAGTCCTGCTTGGCGAAGCTTTACCACAACCGTTGCGTCATACTGCGGAACCCAGCCTTCCAAAATCTTTGATCCTGCAGTGGTTGGGGCATCTTTAGTAACTAACACGTCCTTGACTGCAATTGGAACTCCGTGTAGCGGTGAGTGAATTTTGCCAGAAGCTAAATCTTGATCGGCCTGGTTGGCAGCCGCCATGGCAGTTTCACGGTTTAGGTGTAAATAGGAAAAGGTCTTGTGATTGAGAGCTTCACTTCTATCAAAGAAAGCCTTTGTAACCTCAGCTGAAGAAACCTGCTTGGACGAAATTAGTTCAGCTAATTCTGCGGCTGTTTTATGAATGAGTTCGCTCATTGCTACTCCTCATCCAAAATTGCTGGGACTTTGAATCTGCCCTCTGCGCTGTCAGGCGCAGCACTGAGTGCTTCGGCCTGAGTCAGGGATGGCAGAACCTCGTCTTCTCGGAAGACATTGCTCATCGGAATCGGGTGGCTGGTTGGGACAACGTCGCCGGAGACTGCCTGGTTAACCGATGCCACCGCATCCACAATCACACTCAGTTCACCAGTTAGTTTGTTGACTTCCTCTTCGGTGACCAAGATTCTGGCCAGCGAGGCCAGGTGGCGCACCAGGTCAGGCGTTACTTCGGACATTGAGGATCTTTCCATTGAGTCGAAAAGACAAGTCTAGTTTGGCTTTGGAAGCCTTGAAAGAAAGGCCTGCTCGTCGATGACCTCGACCCCAAGCTCCTCGGCCTTGGCCAGCTTGGAACCTGCTCCAGGACCCGCCACGACGAACGAAGTCTTCTTGGAGACCGAGGAGGCTGCCTTGCCGCCCTCCGCAATGATTCTGGCCTCTGCCTCGTCTCGGCTCAGGGAGGTTAGGGTGCCAGTGACGACAATCGTGAGACCCGAGAAGACTCCCTCTCGCTTGATTGATCCGGGGCCAGCGTGGCCAGGAATGGCTAACTGAACACCCGCTCTTTCCCAGCGCTTGATGATGTCTTTATGCCAACCTTCGCTCCACCAATCAAGAATGGACCTAGCAAGGGTTGGGCCAACTCCCTCAACTTCAGCCAACTCACTCTCACTGGCAGCGAAAATCGCTGACAGTGATCCAAAGTGATCACAAAGCGCTCTAGCAGCAACTGGTCCAACGTGACGTATCGAAAGAGCAACCATAATGCGCCAAAGTTCTTTAGTTTTGGCATCTTCAAGGTTTGAAAGTAACTTCAGCGCCACCTCCGCTGGAGTGCCGTCTTTCTTTCTGAAAAAATCAACAACCTTGGGTGTTCCATCGGAATCGTGTTTAGCAAGACCGGTATCTGGATCAAGGACATAAGCACGAATTGGTAAAAGTTTTTCTAGGGTCAAGTCAAAAAGATCGGCCTCGGACTGAATCGGTGCTTTGGCTGGCTCAAGCGGTTGAGTAAGGGCAGTTGCGGACACATAACCGAGAGCTTCAATATCTAGCACTGATCTGGATCCAATATAGGCAATGCGCTCTCGAAGTTGGGCTGGACAGCTTTGAGAATTCGGGCAGCGAAGATCGACATCACCTTCACTAGCTGGCGCCAACTTGCTGCCGCACTCTGGGCAGTTCTTGGGCATCACAAATTTCTTTTCTTTGCCAGTTCGCAGGGCAACCACTGGTCCCAAAATTTCGGGGATGACATCACCGGCTTTTCTCAGCACGACAGTGTCACCAATCATGATTCCCTTGGCTACTACCTGATCAGCGTTATGCAGGGTTGCGAATTCAACTTCGCTTCCAGCGACTCTTACCGGTGACAAAACTGCAAAAGGCGTTGCGCGGCCAGTTCTGCCAATTGAGACTCGAATATCTAGGAGCTTCGTATTCACCTGTTCCGGCGGATACTTATAGGCAATCGCCCAGCGCGGCGCTCTCGAAGTGGTTCCAAGCTCTCTTTGTCTTGCAAGTTGATCAACTTTGATAACAACGCCATCGATTTCATGTTCAATGCTGTGACGCTCTTTTTCCAGCTTGGAAATGAACTTATAAGCAGCGCTGGCATCGGAAGTGACTTGATAGCGGGAGGTGGTTGGTAGCCCCCAGGAGCTGAGTAGCTCATAGACCTCAGATTGACTTTTGAGCGCACCCTGCCAAGCTCCGAAACCATGCACCAACATTCGCAGAGGTCTGCTTGCTGTGATGGCGGGATCCTTTTGTCTGAGCGAACCTGATGCTGAGTTGCGAGGGTTTGCAAATGGTTTTCCGCCACTTGCAACAATTGACGCATTGAGCTTCTCAAAATCAGCTAGGCCAAAGAAAACCTCGCCACGCACCTCGATTACTTCAGGGTGATTCTTGCCAGTTAGTTTGTGAGGGATTGACTTGATGGTTTTGACATTGGCCGTAACATCCTCGCCAATCTGGCCATCGCCGCGGGTAGCGGCTGAGACTAACAGTCCATTTTTGTAGGTAAGTGACACAGCCAAGCCATCAATCTTTGGCTCACAAAGAAAAGGGCCTCCCCCGACTCGCTCCGACCAGGCAAGAAATTCTTCCTCAGAGAAAACATTGTCCAGGCTCAGCATGCGCTCTAGATGAGGGTGTTGAGCAAATAGTTCGCCTGCGCTAGCGCCTACTTTTGAAGCCGGCGAGTCTTCAGCAAACTCTGGGTGCTCTAGTTCTAGTGCTCTGAGCTCTCGCTCTAACTCGTCATATTCTTTATCTGAAACTAGAGACTGGTCTTGGTTGTAGTAGGCGTCGCGATAGCGAGCAATAAGAAGTCGAAGCTCTTCAATTCTTTCAGCGCTAGACATTTATGGCGGCTTCGCTGAGCGTTCTATCGATGGTGGTTTGTCCCAGCACTCGGCTTCCCTGGTATAAAACAGCTGTTTGTCCAGGCGCAACACCAAAGAGTGGTTGGTTCACTCGAATCACAAGTTCATCGCCAATGACCGCGGCTCTAGCGGGAACAGAGTCGGCATGGGCTCTGACCTGCACCTCGCAGTCAAAAAACTCACCAACGTTTTGAGGTTCCTTGCCACACCAGGAATAACGCGAACCAGCCAATTCAGAGATAGCAAGTGCGTCCTCCGGACCAACCACAACTTCTTTGGTCTTGGGTCTTATTTCTAGAACATATCTGGGTTTTCCGTCTTTGGCTGGTCTGCCAAGTCTGAGCCCCTTGCGCTGACCAATCGTGAAACCAACGTGTCCATCGTGCTCGCCGACCACTTCACCCGATTGATCAACTATCTTTCCTGGTTCGCTTTGCACAAACTCTCTGAGCCATTCTCTGGTGTCGCCCTCTGGAATGAAGCAAATGTCATAGGAGTCAGGTTTGTTTGCAACAGTTAGCCCACGCTCAGCAGCCTCTTGCCTCACCAAGTCTTTTGATGCGGTTGCGCCAAGTGGGAAATAAGAGTGCTTGAGCTGATCTTGGGTGAGAACACCCAGGACATAGCTTTGATCCTTTGCCATCGCAAGTGATCTGTGAAGTTCGTAATTGCCATCCGCATCTTGGCTGACTGTTGCGTAGTGACCTGTGCAGAGAGCATCAAAACCAAGAGCCAGTGCCCGCTCAAGAAGAGCCGCAAACTTAATCCGCTCATTGCATCTCATGCAAGGATTCGGAGTTCGACCAGCCTGATATTCGGCTAGGAAGTCATCAACGACGTCCTGCTTGAAGCGTTCTGAAAAGTCCCAGACATAAAAAGGAATACCGAGTTTTTTGGCAGCTCGCTGGGCGTCCATTGAGTCTTCTATCGTGCAGCAACCCCTAGAGCCAGTGCGCAGCGTGCCCGGCATTCGAGAAAGAGCAAGGTGAACCCCAACCACATCGTGGCCCGCCTCGACAGCGCGTGCGGCCGCAACGGCGGAATCAACTCCGCCACTCATTGCCGCTAGAACACGCATTGGATAAGTCTAAATTGCCCTACTACCGGCTTTGGGAGGCCGCTAAGGCCTTTGGATAGACGCGCTTGAGAGCCTCCACAAAGGCCTCTGCGTCATCTTCGGTAGTGGTGTAGCCAAGGGTAACCCTTAGGCAACTAGCCGCATCCTGCTCGGAATAGCCCATCCCAATTAGCACATGTGAGGGTCCTAAAACACCAGCCTGGCAGGCACTGCCAGCCGAAACGCTAATGCCTTCTTGATCAAGCAAAAAAAGAAGCGAGTCGTTGTTCACCCCTGGAAAAACAAAATGAGCGTTGTGTTCAACTCGTTTAGCGCTTTCTGCAGTTATCACAGCAGTCGGAATAGAACTTTTGACTTCACTTTCGATTTTATCGCGCAACTGCTTTAAGCGAGCTTGGGTTTTTACCATTTGGTTCACGGCTTGTTCAGTTGCTGCCCCAAAAGAACTGGCCAGAGAGTAATTCATGGTGCCCGAACGTAAGCCACGCTCTTGGCCTCCGCCATGAATCAAACTGTTGGGTTTGAAATCTCTGCGAACGATAAGTGCTCCAATGCCGATGGGTGCACCAACTTTGTGCCCAGAAATGCTCATTGCTGTCAAACCTAGTGATGCGAAGTCAATTGGAACTCTACCTAGCGCAGCCACTGCATCTGAATGGACAGGAATGTCATAGCGCTTTGCTAGCTCAACCACTCGCCCAATGTCTGTGATGACGCCTGTTTCATTGTTGACCAACATCAAACTAATGAGCGCAACTTCTTCATGGCGATCGGCAAGGATATTTTCAAGGGCCGACAAATTCACTTCGCCATTCTTAATTGGTAGCCCTAGAAACTCAGCTCCCTCATTGGCAACTAGCCATTCAATTGGATCAAGCAGAGCTTTGTGTTCGAGCGGTGATGAGATGATCAGTTTTCTAGTTGGTGTCTTTCTACTCCACCAAAGCCCTTTGATGGCCTGATTGTTGGCTTCTGTTCCACCTGAGCAAAAAATTACCTCTGAGCGATTGCAATTAATGGCCGCAGCAATCTTGTCTCTGGCTTGCTCCAAAATCTCTCGAGTTGCCTGTCCGTGCGAATGAGTTGAAGATGGATTTCCTAGATGGGAAAGAGCAGCCGTAAGAGCAGCTAGCGCTTCTGGGCGAAGCGGTGACGTTGCTGCGTGATCTAAAAAGACTGCCATTTAGTAAAGCCTAGTTAGAACAGCAAAGCCGTCAATTGCTTGCGGGCTGCAATTACCGACTCCTCGCCCTCCGGAAAGAGACTAAAGAGCTGCAATAGCCGCTCCCTGATGGCATCGCGATTAGCAGTAGAGGTAGTAAATAAATCAAGCAGGTGCTTAAATGCACTACTTGGATCCCTTGATACGAGCAGTTGATCAGCTGGCAGCATCAGCTGATCTAAGTCGCTGAGGTCTTTACTGGAGAGTCGAATCATAAGTTCAACTTGGGCCAAACCTGCCTTGGCATCAAAGTCGTTTGGATATTCGGTGAGTATTTTTTGAAATTGGCCCTTGGCGGAAACTAAATCTCCTGCCTCAACAGCTGCAATTGCAGCTTCGTGTTGCGGGCTTAGCTTTTTCTCCGCTCCCGCTTGCCCAATTGCCACTCGACCCGTGATTTGATTTTGAGCAGCTAGCTGAAGAACTTGTGATAGCACTTGCAGCAGCTGTTGTTGGGAAATCTCGCCTTGGAAAAGCGGTGCTGGTTGACCAGCTAAGAGAGCAAGCATGGCAGGTGCTGCTGATACACCAACTGCTTGAGCCAGTTGAGGAGAGCTGGTGAGGCTGACTTCAATCGCAGCGAATCTACCTTCACTGGCTGGCAAGACTTTGAGCAGCAGCTGACGAAGTTGATTTGAGCTTTCCGATTCATCGCTTATAAAAAGCAGAACCGGGACTTTCTCACTCAGACTCAGGTAGTTACGAAGCGTCTGCTGATCAGCCTGTACGAGCCAGCTACTGATAAGTAGGTTCTCGCTGGCTCCGCCCAGCGAGGAGAGGTCCATAGCACCGCCGAAATTACTCAATCGTCCACCGCCGCTGCCGTCAGAAGTTGCTGGGTTGCGCCGAGCAGCGTGATCCTTTGATCACTTCCAGCTGCCGGGACATAGAACAGCAGCATCGCACCATATCGCGTTTCGATGCCAGATGCGCTTCCACCGGAACCAAGCAAGATTGCCTCATCGCCAGAAATAGCAACGGCATCACCGCGGGACTTTGGAATGATTCGGTAGGTGTCGACCATATAAATGGCTACCAGCGCACCACCATCAACGGTTGAAAGTAATACTGGCTCTTGATCTGAGAGCTGGTGATCAAAGCTGAGATTGGCATTGGTGAGAGTATCAACCAAGCCTTGCTGAACAGAGGAGACGTCCTTGATGTAGTCGTTGTTGGGATCTAGCACTAAAGACCAGCTCGACTCACCACCAAGATTAAGTAGGTCACCAACTGCAACCGCCAAGACATCTGGTGATACTTTCAGGAACTTATTGTCAGGTTTCAGCTGGTTTGCCCCTACGAGCTCAGATGCAACTTCTGGGAAGTCTGATCCCGGTAGCAAATTCGAATAGAAGAAGAGTGTGTACTTATCTCTGGGTGCTTGCTGCTGCAAAATGAAGAGCTGCAGATTTTCCTGCCCTGTCACAAAAAGCATGTTTCTTGGCCAAGTATCGGTGGCTGGCGGTAAGAAGAGCTGAATAGGTGAGGACTGCAGTGGCTGCGGATCTCTTTCAGCATCGGTGTAGCGTCTCACCAAGATGTATTCAAATTTTCTAACTTCCAATGCCGGCCCCGACAGTCTGGTTTCCAAAGTCTCTCGGTTTAGCGTCTGATCTGACTCCTCAACTACCGCCAAGACTTCTCGAAGAATGCGCTCACCCTGCGCAACACTCACAGCTGGAGTGAGCGTCTCAGGTGCTGGTAATGGCGAGGGCGAAACGATTGGGCTTTGGTAATCAGGAACACAACCCGATAGCAAACCAAGTGAAACAGTTGCACCAACCATCGCAAGCTTGGCCCGGCGCCCTCTGCGCGGTGACTCCCCAGCTTGGCTGACTGCTCTTCTCGGCGAGCGCCGGCGAGGAGGTCTAGGTCCAACTACTTTGCGGCGACGCTTCTTCCAGTAATCCTTGGCATCCCACAGTGCTAGTGCAGAACCTGCCAGCAGCAGAGCAATACCGATAAAGGTGATGGGAGCAATTGGGCCTGGTTCATCGGGCAAATCCCAAACCACCGAGAGCGCCCTGGGAGCTTCTTCGATGCCATTGGATGCCAGCAGGATTCCAGTTTCACCATCCAGGGGTGCAGAGAGCTGAGCATTTGATTCACCAGTTATCTCAGAGCGCCAAAGATCGCTGCCGGTTGGATCTGCGAGCACACCTGATCCAGCGCGTGGTTTTTCAATTAACTGCGCTCGCTTAGCGTCCTGATCGATTTGCAGCCCAATCTCGACGTAGGGGCTATCGGCCAACCAGGCTTCTATATCGACATCGCGACCGCTGGCGAGAAAGACTTTGGGCCCTAGGGATTCAACCGAGACTGGCGCTGGGTAGGAGCTGAGGACCTTGCTTGGAATAAAGACATAGGTGGTTGGCTCAACCAGAGTGCCGGTAGCGATAATGCGGTCCAGCGGTTGGTTCTCCAGCTGATTGACCACCCCAATACTGCCCGTCACTAGCCCACCCACGAACAGCACGAGGGCAATCCAAATGCGCATAAGTAGGGCTCCGAGTAGACTTTGCTAGCTTGGAAAGTTTACTCGCAGAGGTAGGGGCAGTTGGCCGCAGATTCACGCTTCGAGATTGTTCGACGAGGCTATGACCCCCAGGCAGTAGACCGTGAAATCAAGGTTTTAAGCGCCGAAGTTGTGCGCCTGCAGGAAACCAGCTCTGAATTAGCTGAACAGCTAAAGCAGATGAGCCAGCGGCTGACCGAGGCTGAACAGGATCTCAGCCTCAGAGCCCAGCCCAGCTACTCTGCTTTGGGCAGCAAGGCCTCCAACCTGATTTCCAATGCCGAAGAAATAGCCCTCAAACTCAAACAGGATGCGCAGACGCAGGCTGAGGAGCTAATTAGTCAAACCGAAGCCCAATTGGCAGAGCGACTCAAAGACTTAGAGCAGCGGTATGAAGAGCAGCTGGCATCTGCTGAGCGCAGAAGTAGCCGAAGAATTGCCGCTGCCAATCTAGAAGCTGAGCAGCTGCTCAAGCAGGCTCAGGACAAGGCCAAAGAATTAGTTCAAGAAGCAGAGGCAGAGGCGGCCAGAGTTCGTGGCCAGGTGGCTACTGAAATTGCCTCTATGCGCACAACTGCTCGCAGAGAACTTGAGCAACGCAAAGCAGAGCTTGATGCGCAGTATGCGTCTAAGCAGTTCCTGCTTTCCACTGAACTCAAAGTGGATGAGCGCGCAAAGGAAGTGGCGCTAGCGGAACTTGAGGCGCAGATTGCCACCCGTCGCAAGGACGCTGAAAACGAATATTTAGAAAAACACCAGGAAGCGGTTCGCCAAACGCAGCAGTACCTTGAATCAGCTCAAAACGACATCACTGAGCTCAAGCGTGTGGCTTCCAAACTACGTCTCGAGGTCCAGACACTTGAAATGGAGACCTCGCAATCCCAAGCCAAGCTGTTGCAAGATGCTCGCGCCAGGGCGGAAGCTCTGGTTCACTCTGCCGAGCTGGAAGCTGTGGCAATTAGTTCAGCTGCGCAAGAGGAAGCCACCAAACTCCTTCGCAATGCCAAGGCAGAGCTGGCGAGCTTGGAAAACGCCGTGGCCTCCGCCAAGGCATATCTAAAGAACTTGACCAAAGTAGTAGCAGAACTTAAAGATTTGGAGAACTGATGGATAGAGCGAGAATAACTAACGCCTTCCAGCTTGGTTTTCTAGGTGGCTTGGGAGTTTTAGCTGCCGTCTTTTTAGGCGCCGCGATTGGTCAACTGGCCACAATCTTCACCTATGTCGGTCTCGCATTATTCATTGCACTTGGCATGGATCCACTTGTGCGAATGATGATTAAAGCTCGTCTGCCAAGACCACTGGCCGTAATCATCGTAATTTTTGGATTTTTATCAATTGTTTCTTTGTTGCTCTGGGCAATTCTCCCAATGGCGGTTTCCGAAGCAGGAAAACTAATCAATCGGGTCCCCACCATCATTGAAAACATTGTCGATAATCGACTTATTGCCACCTACGACGCTCAGTTTGGTGGGGCGATCTCTGCCGCTGCAGAAAATGCCATCAACTTCGTAAGTGATTCCAGCAACTGGCCGACCCTGCTTGGCGGTGTCTTCCAGATTGGTGCCGGAGTTCTAAGCGGCGTGGTCGGGTTTGTAATAGTTGTGATTTTGAGTCTTTACTTCATGGTTTCTCTGGAATCCCTAAAGGATTACCTATCTCTTTTGGTATCAAAGAGTAAGCGTGAGCGATTTCGCAAACTTGCCGACCAAATCTCACTTTCAGTTGGTCGCTGGGTAATGGGGCAAACATCAGTGGCACTTCTACACTCAGTCTTGCTCTTCACGGTCCTATCGATACTCGGTTCACCGTTCGCTCTGATTTTGAGTCTTGCCGCTTTCTTGCTTGCACTGATTCCACTGATTGGTCCCGCCAGTGCTGGCATTTTGGTAGTCACGGTCACCTACCTCTCCGGAGCTCCGTTTGCTCTGGTGGTTTTGATCTACTACTTGGTTTATTTGCAGATCGAGGCTTACATCATCGGACCGAGAGTTATGCAAAAAGCAGTTTCAGTGCCAGCCGCGGTAGTCGTAATCGCAGCTCTTATTGGAGGAACGCTACTTGGTGTTCTGGGAGCACTGGTTGCAATTCCAATCGCCGCTGCAATCTTGCTGCTGGTGCGCGAGGTTTGGATGCCTCGCCAGCAAGAGCGCTAGTACTCGATTGGCAGTGGGCTAGAGCCTGGAATTACTTCCTCCGCAATAGCATTTAGAACCCTGCGCGTTGCGCTCTCCCCTACCCACAGATGTTTTTCACCATCGAATGCTGAAAGTTTCGCCTTTGGCAAGACTGCAAATCGCTCAGCTGCTTCAGTTGGGTTCAAAAACTCATCCAGTTCAGGAATTAGCGCTATCAGTTTTGCGGGGGTGCTCTGCCATCTCAGTAGGTCTGCTTCCGTTGCGCGGTGAAGCGGTGGGGATAGAAGAATTGCGCCTTCGATCGGATGATCTGGCCCGTACTTGATAGCTAACTCAGTTCCAAACGACCAGCCAACTAGCCACAATTTAGGAAGGCCTCTTTGCCGGCAAAACTCAACCGCAGCCGCCACGTCAAACTTTTCTGAAACAGCTCCATCGAAGGTGCCAGTTGATTTACCCCTGGGAGATTCAGTGCCACGTGTGTTGAAACGCAAAACAGCAACTGAAAGCTGCTCTGGCAGACGATTGGCCATCTTTCGAAATAGATGCGAGTCCATAAATCCACCATGGGTTGGCAGTGGGTGCAAGGTGATCAAAGTTGCAACAGGTTCTTTTCCAACCGGTAGAGCCAACTCGCCAACTAGGGTTTCACCATCGGATGTTTGCAGTTCAATTTCTTCACGAACACTGGGTAGTTCCGTGTTGGATCTAATCTCCATTAGGGAAGCATTCCATCGAAGATCTTCCAGCAATGGTTGTGGAAATGGCGACGAGACTGCACTCCCCTGTGAGTATCCCAGGCAACTGTATGAACGATTCCTGGGGTAATCAGCACTACGCAGACTGGGCAAACCCAGCTCTTGCCTTCTTCGGCATTACTTCCTGCTGTTTGAGACACTTCAAACTCGATACCGCGCTTTACTTCAATGTGAGGAATGCTCATGCGCAGTCGAGTCACATCTAATTCTTGATACTCGCGCTTGGGAGCGTTTCTACGGCGCTTACCTCTGGCCATTAGTACCAGTTGTTGACGTCGGAATGAAGAAGCGCTGCACAGGGCGAACCATAGCGACCATCGATGTAACCAAGTCCCCACAAAATCTGAGTCTCTGGATTGGTTCGCCAGTCAGCTCCAGCGGATGCCATCTTGCTAGCAGGAAGGGACTGTGGGATTCCATAAGCGCCCGATGAGCGGTTGGTTGCATTCCAACGCCAATTACTCTCTCGCTCCCACAGCTTCACGAGACATGAAAATTGGTTATAGTCCCAACCGCGTGATTTAACCTCGGCTAGAGCAAAAGCTTTTGGCGTGCCAGGAGCGGGGATCGGTGCAATGCGAACTGTGACACCGCGCGCCTGTTGACCCGAAACGACTTCAAAGTCAGCTCGAGCAAAATCACCGTCAGCCAATGGTGTGATGGTTAGCGTTTGGTAGTCGCCGTTTGGCTCATAGACATTTATTGCATCAGCGCTTGCCATGGTGCCGGAGTAGGGATCTACCACTGTGACCATCACCAAGGAGGATGCAAAAAAGTAGCCCAGTGCGAACAGGTGTCGCCTTGGGCGGTTCTTTTGAAGCGCGTGTCTTCCCACATTCCTCCTGGAAGAGGCCTTAAGCCTATTGCTTAGACGGATTTTTTGGCAATCATCCCAATAAACGCTGGGTGTGCAGGGCAGTTACTACAAGGGCTAAAAATTCATTCACTTCAGATCGGCTCGGTCCGCCTTTGGAGCTGCCCAGCTCTCGGGTTCGAATTTCCATCGGCTCTGGTCCTGAAAGTAGTCCATACGCAACTTTTATTTGTGAAATAAGTTGTTCGACCTGCTTTTGTCTGTAGCCGTTGCTAGCAGGCGAAAATCTTTCTTTACCTGACCGAGCCAGCGTCTCAGCTATCATCCCAATGATTTTTCGCTGATCGCGCTTGATTTCTGTTTTTCCAAATTTAGCTATTCGCTCAGAAATCTCTTTGATTTCAAATTCGTCAGCCACCTTGGCGATAATTGAATCGACCTCATCGATTCGATAGCCGCCAGGAATTAAGTCAAACTTGGCAACTGCCAACATCCCTGGTGTTACTAGGCGAGATTGTGGATTGTCGTATTGCCTTCTTACCCGATCGAGTAATCCATCCACTTGCTCAGGGTCATAGCCGAGTATCTTGCCGGAAACTCTTTGTGGGCTCATTAGAAAACAACTAGCGATAGAAGGTATGCAATAAAACTGGAAGGCAGCATCGAGTCAAGACGATCCATAAACCCTCCATGTCCCGGCAGGACATCCCCCATATCCTTGACGTTTAAATCTCGTTTTATGAGTGACTCAGACAGGTCCCCCAGGACTGAACTGATCAGTATTGCTAATCCAAAGATTAGACCAAACCACGGCGAGGCGCCTAATAAATACCCTGTGAGGAATCCTCCGGCCACTGCACCAGCAAAGGAAGCGAGGAATCCTTCCCAGGTCTTCTTTGGGGAAATTGCCGGTATTAGCTTGGTTTTTCCAAAGAAACGACCAACCAGATAACCAAATGAATCAATCATTACAACCGTTATCACCAATGAGAAAACCCACGTGACACCGTTTGGTTTGTTAATAAGGAGAACAGCAAAACTAATCAAGAGCGGAACATAAACCAGCTGAAAAGCAATCGCCCCAAACTCTCTAAGTGCTTGCTTTATAGAAAGGAATTGCTTTCCAGCCAACAGTTCTAGTCCGCGATAAGTCACCAAAACTGCAACCGAGGCGAGTAAGGCTAGCCACTGCCCGGCAGTTTGAAAGAAATAAGTCGAATAAACAATGGCGGGTGCCGCCAGTGGAGTGACTTTCGGAACTAACCAACCAGCAGCTCTGAGAACAGCAGTCAGTTCGCGAAGCGCCATGAAAGCTGCAAAGGCTGCCCAGGTTGTGAAAGCTAGTGGATGAAGAAGGGAAAGTAGAAATACTCCGCCCAAGCTAAACCCAACGATAAGTCGCGGGCCGAGGGTGCGGGTCTTTGAGCTCTCCACCTAAACCTCGAGCAGTTCGGCCTCTTTGTTTTTCAGCGCTTCATCAATCTTGTCGACATGCGCCTTGGTGATTGTTTCTAATTCTTTTTCTGCACGCTCGATGTCGTCCTCACCCGCGCCGCCATCTTTCTTGAGGGCTTCCAGGTCTTCCTTAGCCTTGCGACGGATGTTGCGAACCGAAACTCGGCCATGCTCTGCTTTGTCGCGAGTGAGCTTGACGTATTCTTTGCGTCTTTCCTCAGTGAGTTCTGGCAGGTTGATTCGGATGACATTGCCATCGCTGTTGGGCTGGGCACCAAGATTAGGAACAGCTAACAGTGCCTTTTCGATCGCAGAAAGGGCAGATTTGTCATAAGGAGAAATCAAGATAGAGCGAGCCTCTGGATTTTGAATTCCAGCTAATTGGGCAAGCGGAGTTGGTGTGCCGTAGTAATCAATCATGATCTTTTGGAACATGGCTGGGTTTGCTCGGCCTGTGCGAACAGAGGCGAAGTCTTCCTTAGTCGCCTCTAGCGCCTTGTCCATCTTGTCTTTGGCCTCAGCCATAATCTGTTGAATCATCCTTGTTTCCTTATTGCTATGGCTTTACTTTGGTTCCAACCTGCTTACCAAGCAGAGCAGCTGACACATCTTCCATGCCAAACACTCGCATTGGCATCTTGTTATCCATGCAGAGAGAGAATGCTGTTGCGTCTACCACTCTCAGTCCCTGCACCAAAGCTTCTTGATAGCTGATTTCAGAAAGCTTCTTGGCTGATGGGTCTTGCTTCGGATCGGCTGAATAAACTCCATCGACTCCGTTTTTGGCAACCAATACTTCATCGGCATGGATTTCTAGTGCACGCTGAGCGGCAACCGTGTCAGTGGAGAAGTATGGAAGCCCAGCTCCTGCACCAAAAATTACAACACGACCCTTTTCGAGGTGCCTGATTGCGCGAAGCGGAAGATAAGGTTCTGCTACCTGCGACATAGAAATCGCTGTCTGCACGCGAACCGGAGCACCAGCCTGTTCGATGAAATCTTGCAGAGCCAGAGCATTCATAACGGTTCCGAGCATGCCCATGTAATCGGCTCGGCCGCGGTCCATGCCTCGGTTAGAAAGCTCAGCTCCGCGGAAGAAGTTTCCACCGCCAACCACAATCGCAATCTCAACATCTTTGGCGGCCGATGCAATGGATTTTGCAATCTCAGACACCACGTCTGGATTAACACCTAGCGAGCCAGCCCCAAAGGCTTCTCCGGAGAGTTTGAGTAATACACGACGCTTCTTTGCCATCTTCAACCTCCAGCAGACTCTGAGGACAATCCTAGGGGGAAAGACAAAGGGGTCCGGCCTAGGCCGAACCCCTTTAGTTTCTAATCTCTAGGCTCCTACGCGGAAGCGAACAAAGCCAGTTAGCTTTAGGCCTGCCTGCTCGGCAACCTTGCCAACACTCGACTTGTTGTCCTTGGCGAAGTCTTGATCAACTAGACAGGTCTCCTTGAAGAAGCCAGTCACGCGACCCTCAACAATTTTCTCAAGGGCAGCTTCTGGCTTACCTTCATTGCGAGCAGTCTCAGTAGCAATCTCGCGCTCTTTGGCTACCACATCTGCTGGCACCTCATCACGAGTTAGATACTGTGGGCTGAAAGCTGCGATGTGCACAGCGATGTCGTGTGCAACTTCTGCATTTGAACCCTCGTAACCAAGCAATACGCCTACCTGCGGAGGTAGATCGCGGCTGGTGCGGTGAAGGTAAGCATCGACGGCAGGTGCTTCAATGACGCTCACTCTGCGCAGTTCAACCTTCTCGCCCAAGATTGCAGCCTGGTCGGTGATTGCGTCAGCAACGCTCTTGCCATTAGTGGTAGCGGCCAGAGCAGCCTGAGCATCCTTGGCGCCAGCAGCGAAAGCTGCATCAGCTGCTTGCTCAGCAAGCGCAACAAAGTTCTCGGCCTTGGCAACAAAGTCAGTCTCGCAGGCAAGCTCTAGCAGCATTGCCTTGCCACCAGCAACGCGAGCAACTACCAAACCATTAGAGGTGGAGCGACCTTCGCGCTTGGAAACACCCTTCAAACCCTTCAAGCGAAGGATTTCAAAAGCCTTTTCAACATCGCCGTTTGCTTCGTCGAGCGCGGACTTGCAGTCCATCATTCCAGCACCGCTCTTTTCGCGCAGTGCCTTTACATCACTTGCTGTGTAGTTCGCCATTTACTCGGCCGCCTTCTCAGTAGCATCGGTCTTGTTTTCACCCTCAAGCAGTTCGCGCTCCCACTCAGCAAGTGGCTCTGCCTCAGCGCCGCCCTTGTTGTGACGAGCGATCATGCCATCAGCAGCTGCGTCAGCAATCAACTTGGTTAGTAGTTCGATTGATCGAATTGCATCGTCATTACCTGGAATACCAATGGTGACCTCGTCTGGGTCGCAGTTGGTGTCAAGAATTGCGATAACTGGGATGCCAAGCTTGCGTGCTTCAGTGACTGCCAGGTGTTCCTTGTTAGTGTCAACTACCCAAATTGCACTTGGAGTCTTGGTGACGTTGCGAATACCACCTAGTGACTTCTCTAGCTTCTCTTTCTCGCGTTGCAGAAGAAGTAGTTCTTTCTTAGTTAGACCCGACTTGGTTGGGTCTTCAAAATCATAGGTTTCAAGTTCCTTTAGGCGCTGAATACGCTTAGCAACCGTTGAGAAGTTGGTAAGCAAACCACCCAGCCAACGTTGGTTGATGTATGGCTGGCCAACTCGAAGTGCTTCGGTGGCGATTGGCCCCTGAGCCTGCTTCTTGGTTCCAACAAACATGATGGAGCCACCGTTAGCGACTAGATCACGCACAAAGTTGTAAGCCTTGTCGATGTAGTCAACGGACTGTTGCAGGTCGATGATGTAGATACCGGAGCGATCGGTAAGAATGTGTCGCTTCATTTTTGGATTCCATCTACGGGTCTGGTGTCCGAAGTGGACTCCAGCATCCAGTAGCTGGCGCATGGTTACGCTGGCCATAAGGCACTCCTTTGGACACAAATGTGTCCGCTCAGTTTTTGGTGTTAGCGGTTGCTATCACCCCTGGCAAGCCCATCCATCAGCACCCCGAAGGGACCGAGCTAACGGATTTATTGGACTTACGCGAATTCGTCCCGACTAGCGGGACGTGTTGTAAGCATAACAGCCCTAGCGGGGTTTATCCACCGCTATCTCAAGCACTAACTAGCAGCTTCCCGCCCTAGAGCAGGGTGTTGGAATGATCAAACTAATTGCAATATTTATCTACTCTCTGCAGCTGGCTATGGGCCCTGTTTCTCCGCCTGAGATTTGGGCGACACCAATTCCAGATTTCAACTCTCGTCACAGCTGGGACTACCAGCTACCAGCTAGTGAGTATGGCGCTGGCCATCGCGGAATCGATCTTGAAATGAAACCAGGTGAGGAAATAAGAGCACCTTTTGATGGGGTGGTTAGTTTCGTTGGCAAAGTTGTAGACCGCAAACTAATAACCCTTCACTCGCTCACTGGTTACAAAGCAAGTTTTGAACCCATCTGCAGTGACTGGAATGAAGGAGATTTTGTCAGGGAGCAGGAGGTGCTTGGTTGGGCATGTCCCGCAGAAGCTGATTATCAGGAGCACTGCGCTAACTGTGTGCACTTTTCGGTTCGCAATGAGATTGGCTATCTAAATCCGCTGCTTTTTGTCGGCCAGCTTTGGCCAAGCGTATTGATCAGCTAGGCCCTGGGGTGAGCCTGCTCAAAGGCGTCTCGAAGTCTTTCCACGGAGACGTGGGTGTAAATCTGAGTGGTAGCCAGCGAGGAGTGCCCAAGTATCTCTTGGACTGCTCGAAGATCTGCGCCATGATCAAGTAAATGGGTTGCAGCTGAATGGCGTAGCGTGTGTGGGCCGGCGGAGCCCGTCGCTGTTTGCGCAAGGAGATTTGCAACCAATGCATATAGCTGTCTGACTCCAACTCGTTTACCGCGAGAAGTTAGCAGTAAGGCATCTGGTGATGAGTCAGTTGCAAGCTTTGGCCTCGCAACTCGCACGTAATTATTTAGTGCTTTAGCAGCGGCATTGCCATACGGCAACATTCTTTGCTTATTGCCCTTACCGGTGACCTTTAGTAGCTGACGCGAGTAATCAATGTCCGAAAGATTCAGCCCTGCCAATTCACTAACTCGCATTCCGGTGGCGTAGAGAAGTTCAAATGCACACATATCACGCAGTGAAGCAGGGCTATTCTCTTCAGCCAATTCACTCAGCTTTGAAAAAACTTCTGCAAGAGATTTTTCACTGGCAACCTTTGGCAGAGTTCGCTCAAGTTTCGGAGCTCGCAGTTTGAGCCCTGGATCGCTGGCAATCTCACCTCGTTCAAAAAGAAATTCGGTAAAAGCTTTAGCGCTTGATGTCTTTCTGGCAAGTGTGCTCTTGCTGGCACCAGCCTCGGACTGGCGCCACATCCAATCGCGCAGTGCATCTAGAGTCAGCTCTTGCTTGCTATCGCTTAGGAATTCAAGTAGGTCTGAAAGGTCTGTTCGATAAGCCTTCATGGTGTTCTCACTCATACCTCGCGCTTTCAGCGAGGCTATAAATAGCGAGAGAGAATTTTCCACAAATCCAGATTAGGCCTTACTTCTCCTAAAAGCTTTTACATCTTTCATGCTTAGTCCAGATTCCCTGGCAATTTCCTCGATTGATCTAGCACCATTCAAAATCGCATCCTCAATCCTTCTTTTAGTCTGGTCGAAATCGATGGTTGGTACACCGCCTATATGAAATGGGTCAGCAAAGCCTGAATCAATTAGGTGATTACAGCCAGCTGCTGGTGGAAAGTCTTTTGGTCCCGCTAAGGCATACGTATTTCTGCCCAGTGTCCTTGAGTGGCCCGCAGTGTTTTTTGATCCAGATCTAAACCCTGCTTCAATCACAAAAGTTGCGGTCGCCGCAGCAGCGATCAGACGATTTCTTTGCAGAAAGCGAAACCTGGTGGGAGCCATGGTGCAGGCCAGCTCGCTTACCATCGCACCACCGTTTTGAACGATGCGATGAAAAAGATCCCAGTTGGTCTGAGGATATGCTCGATCCAATCCCCCAGCCATAAATGCGGCGGTTGGAAGACCAAGCTCCAAGGCGCTCTCGTGTGCCGCTGCATCGATTCCTTTAGCGCCTCCGGAAATCACTGGTCGCTTTATCTTGCCGACCATTTTTCTTGCATTGGCGATACCAATCTGGGATGGATTTCTGGTTCCGACGATGGCAACTGGATTGTCTTCTAGAAATGAAATGTCTCCTGCAACCCACAATAGATAGGGATTGTGCGGATGAAGATCTTTGAGCCTTCTAAAGAGATTTGGAGCATCTGGTTCAAAAACTGGCCGAGCATTCCATCTGATTGCTCTCTCAATCGCCGCAATCTCATCGCGATGAGGCAGCCGAAGGGCTATTCGCTCAACTAGGTCTCGAAGCTGAGCGTGATGAGAAGTTTCGATAAGTTCTGACCAGATAGCCAGGGCTTTGCCAGACCTAAAGTCTTCTAGAGCCTGGATGCCTCGGGTATCAAATATGTGTCTGGCAAGTGAATCACCAGGTTCGTGTAGCAAGGACCAAAGAATGGTTTGCTCTTGTTCGATGGAAGTCTGCATTTTCTCTCCTTGGAGAAAATGCTGGCGATGGCCGATTTAGAGAATGCTGTCTTTAGAAAAGCTGTGGAAAACTAAGGCTTGTCGCCCACTGCTAACTCTTCTGGTATTTCAATGTCTCGCTTGCCAATCTCTTCGAGGTTGACATCCTTGAAGGTCATTACCTTCACCTGCTTAACGAAGCGATCGGTTCGGTAGATATCCCAAACCCAGACGTCTTGCATGTTGATTTCGAAGTAGAAATCAGTGGCGGTGTCAATTCGCTTTAGCTCCACCTCGTTGCACAGGTAGAAGCGGCGCTCGGTCTCAACCACATACCGGAACATCTTCACTACATCGCGATACTCGCGATAGAGCGAAACTTCCGCATCGCGGTCGTAGTCTTCGAATTCGCTCTCGTCCATCAGGGTCAGTCTATGCCCTCCTAGCCAGCCGATTACTGGCTCTAAAAAGAGCTGGTTACGCACAGCTGAACAGATTTAGACTTGGAGAAAATCTGCCCTAGGCTAGGGGCTTGCGAGGAAGGTTGGAAGTTTGTCCGCTGAGAGTCCAAAAGTCGTAATCCGAGTTGGCGAAAATGAGTCGGAACTGCCGGTTGTGCAGGCTACCGATGGCCACAGCGGCATCGACATCTCAGGCCTAATGGCAAAGACCGGACTCGCCACCTTCGACCAAGGTTTTGTGAATACCGCTTCTACCAAGAGTGCAATTACCTATATAGATGGAGAGCAGGGAATCCTGCGCTATCGCGGCTACCCAATTGAGCAGTTGGCAGAGAAGAAGTCATTCCTAGAAGTTGCTTACCTTCTTATCTATGGCAACTTGCCCAGTGAGAGTGAATTGGCTGAGTTTGATGGCAAGATGCGTCGACACACCCTCTTGCACGAAGACCTAAAGGACTTCTTCCGAGCATTTCCCACGTCCGCTCACCCAATGGCGATCATTTCTGCTTCTATTTCCGCCCTTTCAACTTTCTATCCAGATTCGCTAGATCCAAAGGATCCCGAGCAGGTCGAGCTTTCAACAATTCGCCTCCTAGCCAAGATGCCAGTAGTTGCGGCTTATGCACACAAAACCTCCCTCGGCCAAGCGCTGATGTATCCAGACAATTCACTGGGCATGGTTGAAAACTTCCTGCGCATGACATTCGGCACCTATGCCGAGGCTTACACCCAGAACCCAGTAGTTACCAAGGCGCTGGACACCCTGCTGCTTCTACACGCCGATCACGAACAGAACTGTTCAACCTCAACCGTGAGATTGGTGGGCTCATCTCATGCCAATCTGTTTGCTTCAGTCTCGGCAGGCGTGAACGCACTCTTTGGCCCACTGCACGGTGGAGCCAATGAAGCGGTTCTGGAGATGCTGAAATTCATCAAGGACTCAGGCGAAGGCGTTGGCAAATACGTAGAGCGCGTAAAGAACAAAGAGGATGGCATTCGCCTAATGGGATTTGGCCACCGCGTCTATAAGTCATTTGACCCACGAGCAAAGATTGTTAAGGCAACTGCCGACAAGGTGCTGGCTGAGCTCGGTGTAAAGGACCCTCTGCTTGACATCGCCAAAGAGTTGGAGGCTGCAGCATTGGCCGATGACTACTTCGTCGAGCGCAAACTTTATCCAAATGTTGATTTCTACACCGGTGTCATCTACAAAGCCATGGGATTCCCAGCCAAGATGTTCACTCCGCTTTTTGCAATTGGTCGACTACCGGGGTGGATTGCCCACTGGCGCGAAATGATGGAAGACACCAGTGCTCGAATTGGTCGTCCGCAGCAGGTTTACACCGGCGCTACTGAGCGCGCGCTCTAAAGAAATAAACCGCAGTATCGCCATAGCTTTTTTGGCTATGTAGTGAAAAGTTCGAGAGCTCGGGTATTACCTCTCTGCTACTTCGTTCGACCACAACAAGTGCCCCAGGGGCGAGAGAGCCAATTAGCAGCTGACAGGTTTCAGCTAGCTCATCATTTGTCATCTCATAGGGCGGATCAATTAGCACAAGGTCAAATTCAGACTTATTTGAATTCAAAAAGCCTTTGGCATCTTTATTTATTAGATTGATTTCTGGTCTGAGGTCCTGCTTGGCAAGTGCGTTCTGAACTGAGTCAATGTTCTTCTGGCAGATATCTGCAGCTGCTTTTGACTTTTCAACGGCAACTAGGTTTTTAGCGCCACGGGAAATAGCTTCTAGGCCCAAGGCTGCGGTGCCAGCAAAGAGGTCTAGAACGCGAGTGCCAACTAGCGCATCCATTGATTCCAGTGAAGAAAATAGGCTCTCTTTTACTCGATCAGAGGTTGGTCTTGTGACCTTGGCAGGTGAGGTAAGTCTCAGAGAACCCACCAGACCTGCAATTATCCTGCTCACAAGGTGAGCCTAGTCAAAACCGTCCGTTCCAGGCTCCAAGATTGTTAGATGCTAGAAAAAGGCGAGAAGCTAGAGGTGCTTGGCGAAAAGACAGCCAAGGCATTTGCGCGCCAACTAGACATTAAAACCACTGGCGAACTGCTGCAGCATTACCCAAGGCGATATCTGCGCCGGGGTGAGCTCACAAAGATTGCTGATTTGCCGGTGGGTGAAATTGCAACTGTCGTAGGTGAAATAGTCGCTGTCTCAGCTCGCTACATAAAAGGTCGCGGCGGTCACATCCTTGAGGCAACCATTTCAGATGGGACCTCGCTTCTAAGTCTTGCTTTCTTTGGTCAGGCTTGGCGCAAAGATGAATTGACCAAAGGTCGTAGAGGCTTCTTCAGTGGAAAAGTTGGCTTATTTTCTGGCAAGCTCCAGCTAGCCCACCCGGACTATGAACTCTTCGATGAAATTTCAGATGCCGAAGCAAAGGCATGGGCAGAACTGCCTATCCCGGTCTACCCAGCAACTTCAACCCTTCCTAGCTGGCGGATAGAAAAGGCAATCCGCCAGGTTCTTGCGCAAACGCAAATAAAAGAGGTGATCCCAAGCGAAATTCTTGAAAAAGAGAAGTTGGTCAGCCTTGCCTCGGCCATACAAAAGATTCACCAGCCACTAAGAGACAGCGACTACCAACAGGCAATAGCGAGTCTGAAGTTTCACGAAGCCCTGCTCC
>VFQS010001228.1_pt1 | contig 24161 bp, 17 predicted proteins | sample 3512361 | NCBI WGS metagenome assembly VFQS01 (sample SAMN10412375, study PRJNA504923) | tailings metagenome | isolation source: Relicate 1 Philex TSF3 active mining | place: Philippines
CAAATTAGGCACAGCAAAGGCGACATAGTACCAGGACCCAGTTTTGGTCGTATGAACGCTGAAGCAAAAAGTTACGCAGATTTTCCATTTCATCAATTATTCACAGGCTCATGTAAACAATTAGACGGATGGATTGAACAGATGTTAGAGGTAGCTGACAAGGGTGATTTTAACATTCTGTTCATGAAGTTCAATCGCAAAGGCACATACGTAGCAGTACCATATAATCAATCCTGGGACCAAACCCTTAGCTCATTCACTTACAGATCAAGACACCAAGTCTGGCAAATATTCGATCTAGAACAATTCCTTAACAACAATCGAGAATCAATCGCGGCCTTGTGCCGTTAACATGCAATAGTGTTTGGTCGGGGCTGCTCGACTCCCATTGAGGCTGTATTCATTTACCGTCGGATCTTGGGCATTGCGAGGATAGAACTAACTTTAGGTCTCAAATGGTTACGGCTCTGTGAAAAAGATACAACCGTAGGCTCCGATCGTGCTGCTGATAAGTGCGACTAGGGTTCCGTTGACATTCGCGAAGGCTAGAGTGGGGGTACAGGTCAACCGCCTCCTGTTGAATAAACAACTCTACCAGATCAGTGGCTGATGCACTCGGATGAAGGCATCGTCTATTTTTCGCCCGGCAACGGGCGAATTATGACTGAATTATCTGGATGAATGCCTTAAGAAAAAGACTTAGAAAACTATTTCTGAGCGCAAGCGAAAGAAATAGATTTGCTTTAGCAAATCTCAATTACCAGAAAGGCATTCGAGTTTCTTTGCTGATTTCTAAATTCTTTTCGATAATTTTAGCAATGATTTCTCGTTCTTGTGTACCTAATTCCATGGCTTCGCTGTAGGTAATGCCTCCTCGCATGTACCAACACATTCGCAGTAATTCATCTTTTAAGGCTTTTACCTCTCGTTCATAGCCTTCAATCATGGCTATAACCGCTGCTTCATCTTGTAGAGTTAAAAGCCTTTGACGAAAAAATTGCTGTAGTCAAATGTCATTTCAGTGTCGTACTCGGCCTTACAGCTACCACACTGTAAGTGTAAACGGGGCAACTTACTGGTTTCTACTAGTTCAGCAAGTCTGTCTTGTATGGTTTTAATCACTGAATTACTAGCATTTTTGTAAAACTCAGTGATATGTTCACTGTTTCTAACTCGTTCACCTTCGGGAGTTTCTATATATTCTGTACTGGCAGCACAACTACGTATACCAGCTTCGATAATGTTATTCATACTTTGTTGTACTTGGGCAGCACGTATGTCAGGATCTAGATCGGTGTTTTCTAATGCTTGTAGTATTTTTTGTTCTTCGAAATTCACAATGTTATTTTTATTAGCTTCAAAATACTGCTGCGGTCTTAAACGAATTTTTAATGTTTCGAAATTTAAGATTTGTCCAAAGTCAGGGCAATGAAGTTCAGCCAGTTGTTGACCTAGATCCAAATCATGTGTGTTATCTTCTTGACAGTGTGGACAACGACTGTTAAAGGGCATTTTATTGCCATAGGTAGCAATACGTATACTGATCAACACAGCATCAAGGTCAACACTGGGCATCTTCCAAGCATCACGTATGCTTGGACAGCAACTTTGTACGACTTCTACTACGCCTTGGCCGTTTAATAATGCGTCAGGTGTGCGTAGTGTGATTTCATCTCGGGCGGTCATAGGCATGACACCTATCTCGCCATTGGCTGGTAAATTTAATGCGTTTTCAGACCACCAACGTCCTTGACTAGGCAGTTTTAAGTAAATTGCCGGTTGTCTAAAGTATCGATTCAGCGGGTTTGATGCTGGGCTTTCCATAGATTTTGATCCCATAAATATATTGACTATGTATTTATTCTGGGTTTTTACTGCTAGCAAATGAATGCCGATGAACTAAGACAACTACTGGCCGAAGCATTACAGTCCGGCAGTCAAGGTTCTGCGCCTACGGCCGGAGCTACCTTTGATGAAACTATACGTAACTTTGAAGTATTTGGTCGTAGTCTTAAACAGAATGGCAGTGTATTAAACACGGTAAACAAATTAATCGCCGGTCAAAGCACAGGGTGGACCAGTGTCAAAGACACGCTAAAAGATCTAGACAAACAGATCGAGGACACTACCAAGCAGTCTGAAAAGCAAGAATTAATAGAAAAAAGAAAACAAATAGCAGGGCAGTTGTATGTTAACAATACCACTGCTGCTGCTGTAAATTTTGGTCGAACAATCACTCGTACAGCAGGCCAGATTGGTTCTGGTGTAGCCGGTGCTATAGCAGATCTAACCAAAAACCTTCAAGGTTCTGGCAATGACTTTAGGTTATTTGGTAATATATTCAGTACTGGGTTAAGTACCGCTGGTAGTGTAGTACAAGGCCTGTCCGGCAGTATTCAATCATTTGGCCAGTTTTTAACTAAGTTTGGTCCATTGGGTCTCATAGCCGGTACTGGGCTTAATGTATTAGGAGCAGCAGCCGGAGCAGCTACCGGTGCTCTCGTAAAATTAGGCGGTTTTGTAGTAGAAGTTTTAGTTGCTGAATTAGAAAAAACTCAAAAAGCATTTTTTGGTGTTAGTCAAGCTGGTGCTATCTTTGCCGACGGCATGACAGGATTACGAACAGCAGCCAATAATGGTACATTAACTATTGATCAATTTGCCAATGTTGTAACAAAACACAGCAGAGATATAGCTCAAGCAGGTCTAGGAGTCACACAAGGTGCCATGCGTATCAGTGGTGCTTTGGCCACTGGCGGCACCACCATGCGTAGAGAGTTATTTAATTTAGGATTTAGTTTTGAAGAACAAGGTGGTCTTGTAGCAGAGACTATGCGTATGATAGCGGCCAGCGGTGATCCTTTGCGTGTTAGTAACACAGTGTTGGCTAAACAAACGCAGGATTATGCCTCTAATGTTCGTATGTTAGCAGCATATACCGGAGAAGATCTGCGTAAAAAAGCCGAAGAAGCTCGTAAACAAGAACGTACATTGATATTTCAAGCTAAACTTGCCGAAATGGATGCTGACCAACGCACGAACTTTTTAACTAAGTTCAGAGTGTTGGACGAGCAAAGTAGACAAAATGTCATGGATCAAATGGCTTTCGGTGGCCAGGTAGTTAATCAACAAGGCGCCGGTTTAATGGCCATGTCTGGTGCTTACGCAAGGCAACAAAGAGCAATTTTTCAAGCTCTAAATAACACACAGGTTCAAGGGGTAGCCGGCATGGAATCTGTGATTGCCGGTCACAAGGATAATGTAAGAAGAGATTTTCTTAACAATAGAGCCATTGCTGTGGCGCAAGCGGCCGGTGTTGGCGGCATAGCCGGGGCGTTAGGTGATGTTATGAGCAGTCAACTCGAATACTTGGCTCCTCGCAATGCTGAAGCTCTAAGAACAGCTGAAGAAAATGTTAAAAATGCACAGGCAACTCAGGAAAACTTGACCAATGCTTTGTTTAACATGACTAATACCGTACAAAATCTTCGCTTGGTATTAGAACAATTTCTAACAGAAAACATGCAGACATTCGCAAAAGGACTGAATGAGGTTTTACCTTATATCACCGACGAACTAAAGAAGTTACATGACGAAATGGCAGTGTCTGGTGGTTTATTAAATTGGCTCAAAGGTGAAGCTGAAAAAGCGGGTGCCGGTGTAAGGGAAGGAGCAGTTGATACAGCAGGTACAGCCGGAGCTCTTGCTGTGGGATCCTATGGTTTAAAAGCAGGGTCAGCTATTGGTACTGTCGCTGGGGGACCGATTGGTACTGCGATTGGCGGGGCAATAGGTGCTGTACTAGGGGGATTAGTTGGGTACTTTGGCGGCAGAGCTTTAGCTGATGATATGCTGCCTGGGGCGAATCTTGGTAAACCTGGTACACCATCCTTGCCGCCTGGGCGAGCAGTAGGGGGACCAGTGGCTCCCTTTAAAACTTATCTTGTAGGCGAGCGTGGTCCTGAGTTATTGGCCATGGGGTCAATGGGCGGACAGGTAATACCTAACACTAGTCTTACCAGTGGTGCTGACACGATAAATTCACAAGAAGTAAAAATGATATTACAAGAATTGCTGCGCGAAACCAAATTCAGTGTGGATCAAATGTCTAAGCAAATCGACAAGCTAGAAGATATTAGAAATTACAATCAGCAGATGTTAAGCAACAGTTATTGATTAACCTAGCACACTAACCCATAAATATAGCATAAAACGGACAAAACTATGACCTGGCGCAAGTACTTCAAAGCTCCTAATCAAGCACTAATGAGCCCTCTGGGCAATGCTGCTACCTCTGAACCAGGAGGTTCACCTGCTTATAGGAACTATCAAAGTGCTTTGCCAGAAGTTTACACAGGACATCCTAATCGTATTGAGAGATATAATCAATATGAACAAATGGACATGGATTCAGAAGTCAATGCTGCCTTAGATATTTTAGCAGAGTTCAGTAGTCAACCTGATCCTACAACAGAGTCGCCTTTTAATATTCATTATAACGATAAGCCCACTGACACTGAAGTTGAAATTATCAAAGAACAGCTACAGCAATGGGTAAGTTTAAATGAATTTAACAAACGTATTTTTAGAGTAGTTCGTAACACTCTCAAATATGGTGATCAAGTATTTGTTAGAGACCCAGAAACATTTAAGTTATACTGGGTAGAAATGAGCAAGGTAGTCAAGATCATTGTAAATGAAGCATTAGGCAAAGAACCTGAGCAGTATGTGCTCAAAGAAGTAGCACCAAATTTACAAAATCTCACTGTCACTGCTGTGAGCACCACTGATACCTATATTAATCATCCGCAGGTAGGTGGTCCACAGGGCACATATATTATGCCTAATGCGCCATTTCAGGGTGGATCTCGGTTTACTCATGCTCAAAATGAAATGGCCATTGATGCCAAGCATGTGGTACATTTGAGTTTAACAGAAGGCCTAGATATATTTTGGCCATTTGGTAACAGCGTATTAGAAAATATTTTCAAAGTATTCAAACAAAAAGAACTACTAGAAGATGCTATCATTATCTATCGTGTACAACGAGCACCTGAGCGTCGTGTATTCAAAATTGACGTAGGTAACATGCCTAACCACATGGCTATGGCTTTTGTGGAAAAGATCAAGAACGAAATTAACCAGCGTCGTATTCCTACACAAACCGGTGGCGGCATGAATATGATGGACGCTACCTACAATCCTATTAGTACCAACGAAGATTTCTTTTTCCCACAAACCGCAGAAGGCCGTGGTAGTAGTGTAGATATTCTACAAGGTGGTCAGAATCTCGGAGAAATTACCGATCTTAGATTTTTCACAAACAAATTGTTCCGCGGGCTGCGTATTCCCAGCAGTTATTTGCCTACTGGATTAGATGATGGTACACAGAGTTACAACGACGGCAGAGTTGGTACTGCTTTAATTCAAGAATGGCGTTTTAATAGATATTGTGTACGTCTACAAAACATGATAGCTGATAAACTTGATAACGAATTCAAAATGTTTCTACGTTGGAGAGGTTTCAACATAGACACACAATTGTTTAGTTTAAAATTAAACGAACCACAGAATTTCGCTCAACATAGACAGGTAGAAATTGATGCTGCTAGAATTAATGTATTTGGGCAATTAGAACAAGTAGCTTACTTCAGTAAGCGTTTCTTGATGAAGCGTTACTTAGGATTGACTGAAGAAGAAATGAGTGAAAACGAAGAAATGTGGCTACAAGAACAAGGCGAAACTCCCAACGATATGGGAGCCGATGTTGGTCTACGCAGTGTAGGGATTACTCCTGGAGCTATATCTGGAGACTTAGAAGCTGCTGATCAGATTGCTGCTGAACCTGGCGCTGCCGAAGGCGGTGGCGAAATAGGTGCTGGAGCACTACCTCCGGGAGCAGCAGCTAGTCCAATTGGTGGTGCGGCACCTGCTGGTGTTCCGGCTACCCCTACCGGACTTCCTCAATAATAGTATAAATAAAATAATATGTTTATTAACGATTTATTTGAGAATGTACCCGAAGGTTATCGTACTGAAAAGGCCGATAACAGTCCTAAAAAAATGGGCGAGGTCCGCAAGACTCGTCTTACATTAGCACAGATCAAGCGTCTTAGACAAATGAACGACCTTAAAAAATTCGAAGAACAACAAAAGGTCGAAGCCCTATCAAAACAGTATAAACCTGCGGCAGCAGCCGGTGTAGCACCTGGTTTATAACAGAATCCTTCAAAAAACCACCATTACAAGCATAATATTACAATATTATGTAAATACTCAATATAGATGTACTTAATTTAATAGGAGTCCCTAATGAACAAGTATGAGAAGTTGATTGAATATATTATCAATGAGCAAGAAGATAAAGCTCGTGAGCTTTTCCATCAAATAGTAGTTGAGAAAAGCCGCGAGATTTATGAGAATCTCATTGACGAAGAGGATGTAGAAGAAAGTGTCATGGATCCTGTCAATGATCTAGTAGACGAAGTTGAAGCCGAAGAAGAAGGTGTAATCGAGGCCGAGGACGAGGAAGGCATGGATGACATGGGCGGCGACATGGAAATGGACGCAGAAATGCCTGATGACATGGACGAGCCAGGCGACGACATGGGCGGCGAAGAAGGCGAAGGCGAGCTAGAGGATCGTGTTATGGATCTTGAAGCTGCCCTAGACGAGCTCAAAGCAGAATTCGACGCACTAATGAGTGATGAAATGGATGAGCCCGAGCATGCCGACATGGAAATGCCAGCTGACATGGAGCCACCAAAAGAAAGCATGGTACGTGAATATGTAGACAAAGTTGCTGCTCCTAACATGAAGGGCGAAGGCGGCGAAGTCGGGCACGGCGGTAGTGTGCCTGTAAACAAGCAAAGCACAGTTGCCGGTAAGAATGATATGGGCGGTAGTTCTGCTAACATTGCTAAAGGCGGCTCAGAACAAGCTGCTGACGGCAAGCCAACACCACAGCCTAGCAACCAGTACAGCAAAGGCAAGGGCAACCTTCCACACGCTGGCAGCTTTGAAAATGTTCCTGGTGCTAAGACCAAGGGATATGCTGCTAAAGCCAGTGCTAAGTCTGCTGAAGGCAGTACCACAGACGGTAGCATGAGTGTAGCCAAGCACAGCCTAGTTAAGTAATTGAGTAGACGATGACTTACCTAAAAGAAAATCTAACGTTTGATCATGCCAAGATGGAAATCTTGCGTGAAGACAACCGTGACGGCACAGGTAAGGATCTCTACATGAAGGGTATATTCATTGAAGGCGGGGTAAAGAATGCTAATCAGCGTGTTTACCCTGTCAACGAAATAGCCAAGGCTGTTCAACACATCAATGAACAAATCAAGGGTGGATATTCAGTGTTAGGTGAAGTAGATCATCCCGATGATCTAAAAATTAACCTAGACCGTGTAAGTCACATGATTGAACAAATGTGGATGGACGGTCCTGCTGGACACGGCAAGTTGAAAATCCTTCCTACACCAATGGGACAACTAGTCAAGACCATGTTAGAAAGTGGTGTCAAGCTAGGTGTTTCCAGCCGCGGCAGCGGTAATGTATCAGAATCCACTGGGCACGTCAGTGAGTTTGAAATCGTCACCGTAGACATTGTAGCACAACCTAGTGCTCCACATGCCTATCCTAAAGCCATATATGAAGGGCTCATGAACATGCGTTATGGGCACAGAACCTTGGAAATGGCTGGTGATGCTCTAGAAAATCAAAAAGTGCAGAAGTATTTGAAAGAGCAGGTAGTACGCTTGATCAAAGACTTGAAAATATAGGAGAAACCGCAATGTTTGACGCTTTGAAACCATTGCTAGATAGCGGTCTAATTAACGAGGATACTCGTTCGGCCATTAATGAAGCTTGGGAAGCCAAGCTAAACGAAGCTCGTGAACAAATTCGTGCCGAGTTACGTGAAGAAATGGCCAGCCGTTATGAGCATGACAAGTCAGTAATGGTTGAAGCACTAGACAAGATGGTTACTGAAAGTCTCGCCAAAGAGATCGATGAATTCGTTGGTGAGAAGCAGGCTATGGTAGAAGATCGTGTGCGTATGAAAAACCACATGATGGAAAGTGCGGGTCGTTTCAATGATTTCATGGTTAAGAAATTAGCAGAAGAAGTCAAAGAACTACACGCAGATCGCAGAGTTCAAAAAGAAAATTATCAGCGTTTGGAAAAGTTTATTGTTAGTGCGTTAGCCGAAGAAATTCGCGAATTCTCACAAGACAAAAAAGCAGTGGTTGAGACCAAGGTACGTTTAGTTGCCGAAGCCAAGACCAAGCTAGAAGCTATTCAAAAGCGTTTCATTGAACAAAGCGCACGCCTAGTTAAAGAATCAGTGACTACCAAACTTGGTGCAGAATTAACTCAATTACGTGAGGACATCCAACAAGCTCGTGAGAACATGTTTGGGCGTCGTATTTTCGAAGCTTTTGCTAGTGAGTTTAGCTTGACACATTTAAGTGAAAACCAAGAGATTCAAAAGCTAAAGAAAGTTATCGATCAACAAGAACAGCAACTAGCCGAAGCTGCCGCAGCCAAGGTTGAAGCTCAACGTATTGTTGAAAATAGAGATCGCGAGATTCGCGTGATCAAAGAGAGCCAGGACCGTCGTCAAGTTATGGACGAACTACTTGGTACTCTAGTCAAAGAGAAGCAAGCGGTAATGCGCGAACTTCTAGAAAGTGTGCAGACTCCAAAATTGAAGACTGCATTTGAAAAGTATCTTCCTGCTGTACTTACCACAGGCGCTGTTAAGAAAGAAGAAAAATCTGTCTTATCGGAAAGCCGTAGTGAAGTCACAGGAGATAAAACTGCTAAACCAGCAGCAGCCCAAGAAACTGCTACAGAGAACAACGTCGTTGAACTCAAGCGTTTGGCAGGGTTGAAATAATTAGTTAAACCTTAAAGGAAATATAAATGACACAAGAACTATTAGAAAGCCGTTGGGGCGAAACTAAAGATGCCCTGTTAGAAGGCTTACAAGGTTCACGCCGCACAAGCATGAGCGTAATCCTTGAAAACACACGCAGGAACTTGGTTGAAACAGCAAGCAGCGGTGCTACATCAGCTGGTCAAATTGCCACACTCAACCGCGTGATTCTGCCTGTGATTCGTCGCGTTATGCCCACAGTTATTGCTAACGAAATCGTTGGCGTACAACCCATGACTGGCCCAGTGGCTCAGATCCATACACTACGTGTTCGTTATGCTGAAAGCAACGATATCGTTAGTGCTGGTGACGAAGCACTAAGTCCATTTAAGATTGCTACTGCTTACTCCGGTACAGGCAGCGATCCTAATGGTAAGGCCTCTGCTACTGCTGCTCTTGAAGGCATAGCAGGTCGTAAAATCAATGTTCAAATTTTGAAGCAAACAGTTGAAGCTAAAACACGTAAATTGAGTGCTCGTTGGACATTTGAAGCTGCTCAAGATGCTCAAGCTATGCACGGTCTCGATGTAGAAGCTGAAATCATGGCAGCTCTTGCTCAAGAAATCACTGTTGAAATCGATCAAGAGATCCTAGGTAGCCTACGTAGTTTGGCTGCTACAGACTTTGCTTATAACCAAGCAACAGTCAGTGGTACAGCTACATTTGTTGGCGATGAGCACGCTGCTCTAGCAGTGTTGATCAACCGCGCTGCTAACTTGATCGCTCAGCGTACACGTCGTGGCGCAGCTAACTGGGCAGTTGTAAGTCCAGCTGCTCTAACAGTGCTACAGAGCGCAACAACTAGTGCGTTTGCTCGTACTACAGAAGGCACATTCGAAGCTCCAACCAACACCAAGTTTGTTGGTACACTAAATGGTGCTATGAAGGTCTATGTTGATAGCTATGCTAGCGACAGCACACCTGTTCTAGTTGGTTACAAGGGCACCAGCGAAGCTGATGCTGCTGCGTTCTATTGCCCATATGTGCCTCTAATGAGCTCTGGTGTTGTGCTTGATCCCAGCACCTTTGAGCCAGTAGTTGGCTTTATGACACGCTACGGTTACGTAGAACTAACAAATACAGCCAGCTCGCTTGGTAATGCTGGTGACTATGTTAGCGAAATCAGCATGTCAAACCTCACATTCCAGTAAATCGGAATTCTTCTCAAGGGATGGGAAGGACAAAAAAGGGCCGAAAGGCCCTTTTTTGCTGACATTAAAAAAATTAATTATAAACCCATCCAATTACGTTTCGGTGCTTCGATTTTAACCGTTTCGTTTTTACATTTTTCAGCTAGGGCAATGGCACCAACTTTAGCACCCTCGGTTCCACCTTTGGCTATGTCAGAGATAGCAGCCCAACACGCAGTTTGACTCATGGTGTTGTCTTTGCTAATTGATTTAGCAGTTTCATAATAAAGTTGTTCTTTAGTTGTCAAGCAGCCTGCTAGTAACACAGTAGAAGCCAAAACAAGTATAATCGATCTCATAATGATACCTCGCGAGGGTTATCAAGTATTTATGGAAATTTCATAGGTATTTTATACATTACATGGTCAAAAGTCAACTCCTACGGTAAATATACTTGTTCATTGAAACTTATGCGGCACCCACCGCGTAGGCCTAGAACGCCACATAAGGAGAAACAAATGGGTCGTCCTATTAACAAAAGATTTTTTGGAGCAGATGCTAATGACAACATTCGTGTACGTTTTCACAACGGCACAGCCAGTGTCGATGGAGCTATCGTAAGACAACGCGGTAGCAAGCGTTTTGTCTGTGTTGATTCTGCTGGTACTCAAGCTACATGTTCTTTGGTCAGCAAAGCTGATGGTTCACTGGCCGCAGGAGAAATGTCAATCAAAGTAGCAACAGATGCCGCAGCAGTGGTATATGTTACAAAAATTTCAGCACGTAAAGTCACTGCCAGTGACGGCAATATGTATCCATGGAACTTTAGTTCAAGTTCTTCGGATGCTGCTGTTCAGATCGAAGAAGCTGGTACAAACAGCGTATTTGCTGGTAACGTGGATCTATAATCAGTCAAGTTTTCTGATTACTAATAGCACCTTAGGGTGCTATTTTTTTCGCTAAATACATAATCATGGCCACCTACGATAAAGTTTCCGGTAGTTATCAGCTCAGTACCAATAATGGTGAAATAACCTTTACTAGCAATGGTGGTGAGGGTAATGTTTTTATCAATGGAAACCTCTATATTGTAGGCAGTATAAACAATGTTGAAAGTACTAATACATATTTTTACGATAATATTATTACCTTAAATGCCAATGTTAATACTGCTCCAATTTTAGATGCTGGTATAGAAGTACGAAGAGGGCCAGAGCCAACTGTTAGTCTACGCTGGAATGAAGCACTAAATCGTTGGCAGGTTACAGAAGATGGTAGCTATTTTGCTAACATCATGATTAGATTAGAAGATGATTTTGATCCGCATTTAGGTAGTCATCTTTATACCACCGGTAGTTACTTTAGCAATACCAATTGGGAAATAAGATCAATCAATCCCAACAATATTGTTCTTAAACCTGGATTCAATGGCAATATAGCCAACGCCGGAGTTCAATTAGGACATGTATCGGCAAATAATTTTAGTGTGGTGGCAAATTCTACTGTGTTTTTTGGAAGAACGGCCGAAGCAGGTGAAACTGGTTTGTTTGTGGCAAATCCTACTAGAGCCGACGAATTGATAACTAAACGTAAAGCATTGATTTATAGTTTGGTACTATAGGATATATTATGGCATTACGAAGCACTTTATTAACCAATGTTCCGGCAAGTATTTTTACTAGCATAGGTAGCAGTGCTATCACTGCTATGTATTTTTGTAATTCTGGTAATGTAGCAGTTCATGTAAGTGTTTATGCTGTGCCCAATGGAAACATAGCTGGTGTAAGTAATGCTATCTATTACGAAATACCATTGTCTGTTAATGACACTTACGTAATTGACAGCGAAAAACTAATTTTAGACACAGGCGACAGTATTCAAGCCAACATACTAACACCCAACGTAGGCACTATACGAGTGGTAGCCACGGTCAGCAGTATCGGGGTATAACATGGGGCGTTATGCCAAAAATAGAGAATTACGCAGTGCTAGTTACAGCATACGCTTACCTGTTGGATCTAGTGCGCTAGGACCCAATGATCCTGTATTTGGATTAATTAGATATAATACTACCAATAATCGCATGGAGTTGTACGATAGAGGTAAATGGCGTCCTGTTAACACAGCAGGTAACATTGAATATCCTGTAAAAGATACATTTTTTGGAGACAGCAATCAGCGTAGTTTTGGACCTATGCGTTTTAGTTACCCGGCAGGAAATGAAATTTTCATTTTAGTATATGTAGGGAACGTATTTCAGAACCCAGGCGTAGCTTATGTAGTAGATGGCTATAACATTATTTTTACCAGTGCTCCGCCGGCAGGACATGCTATTGTTATACTTCATGGCATAGTGCCCGGTGATTACACTGAACTAATACCTGCTAGTTATCGTCCTGCTTTGATAGCTGCTGATTATACAGAATTTAATGAAGTATTTACGGCTACCCCTGGCACAATAACTTCTGGTAATTCTGTAGTATTTAATATCACAGGTGGTGTACCCAATACTCCATACCTGGTTACCAACGAGGCCAGTGCTAATGTCAGTGTAGGAACTTTGAGCAATATAGGCAGTGCCAATTTCTCAGTCACTTTGAGTACAGTTGGGGTACCTGTATTTACTGCTAACTTTGATGCCACTGATAATATTAGAACACGATCAGTGATTGTGAACGATCCATCTATCTTGAGTATTACCGCTAATTATACACCCACAGTAGAAGGTTGGGTAGCAGAAGGCAGCGGTATTAAATGGGATGTAGTTACTGACGGTAGTTACAACGGTCAATATCTATATTTCAGTGTACATGGTACAGTACAAAATACCACAGTGCCTTATGACCTTAATGCTTTCAGTGACGGATGGTTAGTTTCTGGCTCCACTACTAGTACCAGCAACATCACAGTAGTGGCTGACTTGTTAACCGAAGGCACCGAAACCATGTTTATACGTCTTAGAACTGGCAGCAGTTCTGGACCAATTATTGCTACTTCGGATACAGTAACAATCAAGGACACCAGTGTTCCTGCACCTTGGAACCCAGCTAACTATGCTTATAGAATAAATCGCAGTCCAACTGGAAGTATAAACGAAGGCACCAGTGTAAACTTTGAATTCTTCACAACAGACACCGGCAACGAAAGTTATTACATTAGTGTGATACCTGATTTATTGCCAATGAGTGTGTATACATTAACCGCTGGTGATTTTATAGTGGCAAATACAACCATCGGCGGTATCACTTATTCTCGTAGTGCTTTGTGGGCTAGTTTTAACAGCAATTCTGTGGTAGCTAATACAGCTATTACAGTAAGTGTAAGTAAATTAGGCACAGTAGTGGCCAGTAACAGTATCACAATTATAAATTCGGTATAAAGGTAGATCATGGCAATAGGACGTATATCAGGACCAATGCTGTTCCGCAACCTGGAACGCCAGGGCGTTGATCTTGCCATCGAAGGTAACTTAATCTACTTTGACGTAAATGCTCGTAGAGTTAGTATCAATGGTCTACCAGGAAACGTAGATTTCACTGTACATGGCAGTGCCAATATTACTAGTAATTTATTTGTTGGCGGTTCGGTTACTGTTGGTAATTTATACGTATTACCAAGAAGTCAACCCACAGCCGGGCAGGTTCTTGTAGCAGTCGGCGGTGATACCAGTGAAACTTATTGGGCGCCTGGCCCTGCGGAATCTGGTATATATCGCAGAAGATATGAAATTACCACACCTAATATTGCCGGCTACGGTAATGTAGAAATAGACATTCCACTAGGAATCAGCAGTATAATTTATAATTTAACGGTCAGTAGACCTTGTAAAGTTGAGGCTTTTAGTACCGCTGCTAGAAATGATGAGAATCCTTATACCTTTATTGCCACTGCTGATCATCTTGTTGATGATGGTACAGTGTTTCTCAGCGACGGAAGTAGTTTTCAAAGCAGACAATACAGCATTTGGGCCAATCATGAAGAACCGGCTAAACCTAATATCTATGTAACAGTTACCAGCATTGATCAGTTTCATGCCAATACCAGTGTTACTTTGAGTTTATTTTACTATCCTGCTGTTACTGATAATAGACCTGCTGTGGATGTTGTAACCACCTTGCCAATCACCAATGTTTACTTAGGAAAAATGGTATACGTTACTTCTGAAAGTAAATTATATGTGTATTCTACTTCCGGCTGGCAAGCGGTTTGAACATGTTGCGGTTTGGATAAATAACTTTATTATTATGGATATTCGTATATCACCTGTTACGGAGATTTAACAAAAATGCCTATTGTAACACCAAGAACAATTTATGAAAATGTCAATGCTGCTAAGTTCTTCTATAGCACTGAAAGACATGGATTTACTAAAGTCAGCGAGGCTGTGTGGGATTTTATTGAGCTTGGGCGCAATAAAAATTTGTTTGAAGTAAAACATTTAACACTTATTGATAATGATAGAGCTGTTGAGAGTCAACAATCCAATATTACCACTTTGAGTAATTTAGCTCTTACAGCTAATATTTTTGCCAGTAATTACGCTGTTACAATATCAAACTTAGTTCCTTTATATGGTAGTGCTGGAACTGCCAATCTGAACACATATGGCATGCGTGTTAGATCAATTCAAGCAGCAGGAACAGGATACAAGGTCGGTAACGAATTATACTTCTACGATAATACACAAACCAAACAATTGAAAATTAAAGTAACCGGTATCGATCTTGCTACCGGTGGAGTTACAAATTTTGAAGTACACAATCCTGGTTCTTACGCAACCGCAGCAAATACCAGTAAAGCCATGGTATTTCGTACTAGATCTAACCCACTGGCAGCTTTCGAAAGTAATTTAGATTACAGTGATGGCATATTTACTTTTCAAGGCGCAGTCTCTAACTCAACTGGTAGTGCAGTAACCCCTCCAGCGGCTAATATAACAGGAGTTTCTGGACTTACAGTGAATGACTGGCAAAGCAAGCATGGCAGCAATGGCATTGGAACTTTTAACTATGAACTAACTCAGTCTGCCAATATTGAAGCAGAAGGCACACGTTGGCCAGTTACTGGAATATGGACAAATGTAAGTCCTTATGACGCAAAAATATTTGTTGGCCAAGAACTCATGCTTAAATTACCAGCGTTTGGTAGCTCAAGTAATATTGCTGCTAATACAATCATTACCAGCATTGTTCCAATCAATGTGGTAAATGGAGCACAAATATTAGGTGACAAGCTATACGAGACATTTACCAGTTATTTGTATATGACTGTTAGCCAACCGATTACAGTTACCAAAGGTGACCAATTCTATGTAAAAGGTTCAGGATTACGCATTAATGACACAGTTACACGTGAGCCCGATGCCTTTAAGGTTATTGTTGAAGCTAGAGAGTATATCGAACCCACCAACGGATACTACGTTACTGGTAATGTAACCACCAGCAACGGAAGTCCTATAATTACTGTTACAAACTTACAGAATAATTTAGGTGGAAGTTACATAACTCCTACTGTGTACGATGGAATGAATTTTGAAAGTACCGCTACAGTAAAAAGTGCTAATACTGCTGTGGTAATATCTTCCAATATAACAGGCTCGACTGGAACTTTTGTGCTTTCAGCCAATCAAGGTGGGGTCACTAACAATGAACCAGTTATATTTAAGTTTGATAATAAACAGCCCTGGCGCTTGGCTTTTGAAATTCCAAATCCACAGGTAGCTATAGCTTATGCTGCTACTGATGTACAGTTACAAGATAATGGTACTATTGCTCGTGTAACCAATTGGCAAGGTAATGTAGTAGATCGGTCAGGAATGATGGGCGATGCTATTGCTTTGTGGGATAGCACTCAAAGCGGCAATATTGTAAGCGGTAGTGTGTTAGGTAATGTAAAAGGCAATCTAGTTATTAAGCCAGATATAATGGATGAGGAAAGAACTGAACTTGGTTTTTACAATCGTAAAAAACGTGTCAGCACATACCCAGAAGCATATCCATTGAATTATATTATGACTGCTACCAACAGAGGTTTATTCTTTGGTATGTACGAGGGCAACTGGTCTGTGGCACAGAAATCAGAAACCAACTTTAAAAATCAAAAAGATTCTTGGTTTAGTTGGTTCTTAATTCAGCGCCCGGTGGATCGTGTAACAGGTAAAGTTTACACAGCAGGTCGTGCTCCTGTATTCTGTATTAATAGTGTAGGTTATAGGTACTGGAAATTTATTGTACGTGAATCAGATGCTATGCACCCCACACAAGGCGATCCTGAGCAGCTAAGTCAGTACCTTGATGCCAGTGGTAATGTGATTACACAAGTTACACCATTCCGTGTACCGGCTGATCAACATACCATTGATAGTCATGCTATACTAAACACTACTGATCAAATAGCATTAACTGAGGACAGCAAGTTCTTGATCAGCTTCTTACATAACTTGACTACACCAAGATTTAGATACAGTCAAGAGTTGGATATGTTAGGTCAAACTTCCGCTGATGTTTGTATGGCAGGAAATGATATCAGTATAACTGCTTATAGCGAAACCAGTTCTAGAACATATAGAGCATTGCCTGCTAACAAGCCTTATAACGCAGGTTTAAGAATTGTTGTACTTAAGGAACAGAAATAATTTAGGAGTTTAGAAGAATGGCTTGCTATTCAGTAACCAAATATGGTTTTACTACATTAAGCAGTTTGTTGTCGAGCATTGATAGCGAACTAACCACAGCCCACGGTGGTAAAACATATTTTACCAAAGTGTATCAAGGTGCCTGTTACGGTAATTTAAATTACGGTAACATTGGAATTTATGAATCAACAACAGACATTGATCCAATAGCCAATTATACTCCTACTGGAAGTACTGTTAACAGTGCTTGGCGCATGGCTTTCTGGGTACATGAAGCTGATCAAGCTACTCCTAATAAAATGACCGTACATGCGGGCTCTGCTTTACAGTATCCAAATACAGGCAATGTGGTTTATCTTAATAATAGAGCAGCGACGGCCGCTAGTGTAGAATTAAGAGAGCCTCCGGGCACAATGACAGCTAATACTTGGAGCTCAACACATACTACTAGTATAACTATTAACGGTTCGACTAAAAATTTGCCGAAACCAAACATGGATACGTATAGTCAACTTTGGTTAAATCGACAAGTTAATATAGGTTCAGAAGCTGCTTATCCTATGAATTATCAACTTACATTAACTAATCGTGGTGTATTTTTAGCAGTGTGGGAAGATAACCAGGAAGAAGTTCCTGCGGATACAGTGCCTGCGACAGGAAATACTGATAGAGAAAAAGTTTACGGTAACAGCCCGATTCGTTGGTTCTTGATACAACGCAGTGTAGATCGTATCACAGGTCATGTTCGCGGTGGTACTGCCATGCGCGGTAATGCCGATCCTACTACAGAAACCAGCCGCTGCCCGGTATTCGCTTTGTTTGGAGCAGGGCAGCCCAATGAATATCGTAAATTTGTAGTACGTGAAATCGACTCACTTACACCAAGTCCTAAGAAATTTGCCAGTGTAGCCACTGTAGACAGTCCTGCTATGTTAAACGTATTCCAGCAACAAAGTCTAACTGAAACAGGTGAGTTTGTGGTTACTTTTGTTAATAACCTAAGTACTGCTCGCTATCGTTATGGTGACGAATTAGACATGCTTGGAACAGTAGGCGCTGAAGTTGTTGGTCCCGGAACTGCTATTAATGTTAAAGTATACGGTGAAACTAATAATCGTACCTACACAGCCTTGTACAGTAACGAACGTTATGGTAAGGGTATGAGACTGATGGCTTTGACTGCTGCTAATTCGTCGGATGAAGATAGTCACGATTGATCATATCAGATGCGATGGGAGAACTCAAAGAGTACGTAGTTACTCTAAAAAAGTATGAAGACCTGGATGATTTTTATGAGGACATGGAATCACCAGGTGGCAGTGTTTACATACCCGATCGTAGAGTAGATGTAGTACATCGTAGGCCACTTAGTCGTAATACACATTATTGGTTAACCGATCAAGAGGCAGAACAACTAAGGTCAGATGTTAGGGTAGAAGCTGTTACTCTTACCCTAGCCGATCTAGGTTTGGAAATCACACCAATCTGGACACAAACCAGCACAGCCTGGGATAAAACCACAAACAATGGCAGTACACACAAAAACTGGGGACTACTTCGCTGCGTAGAAGGCGCTCAGCGAGCCAATTGGGGTAGTGATAGCACAGCCACTGATCGTACACAAACTGGTACTATACAAGTTAATGCGGATGGAAGTAATGTTGATGTTGTTATTGTCGATGGGTTTTTAGATCCAGCACATCCAGAATTTGCCTTAAATGAGGACGGTACTGGTGGTACTAGATTTGTAGCTTATAATTGGTTACAACATAATCCCAGTATAAAAGGAACTGCCGCTGGTAATTATGTTTACAATCCTTTAGATAATCCCAACGATGGCGGCAATAATCATGGCGCACACGTTGCGGGTATTGCCTGTGGAAATACACAAGGATGGGCTAGAAAATCTAATATTTATAACCTCAATCCTTACGGCACAGATCCTAATGCTGTAGGTCAACTATTTCTTTTTGATTATCTTAGAGCGTTTCATAATAACAAGCCTGTAAATCCTGCTACAAATAGACGCAACCCCACAATCTGTAATAACAGTTGGGGTATCGGTATTCCGGTGGCAATAAGTTCTATATTTAATGTTACCTATAGAGGAAATGCTGTAGCTGGCCCTTTTACTAGAACCAGTTTACTACAATATGGACTAGTAGCCGCTAATAATACCACAGTGGTAATTAATTACAATTATCCTGCGCTAAATGCCGACATACAAGATGCCATAAATGATGGCATTATAGTGGTAGCCAGTGCGGGTAACACTGGGCACAAAATAGATGTATCGGGTGGAGTAGATTACGATAATAGAATACTATCACTACAGTGGTTATCGTTAGGACAAATATATTATCATAGAGGTGGCAGTCCTGGTGGCGCCACCAATACAATCACTGTAGGCGCCGTGGATTCTACCGCACAAGAACGCAAAGCCAATTACAGCGAAGCGGGTCCAAGAATAGATATCTATGCGCCGGGCACTGCTATAATGAGCAGTTTAAATGGCAGCGCAGGCGGACAATTCGGTACTGCCACTGATCCTAGAAATAGCAGTTACTATATAGGTAAAGCCAGCGGTACTAGTATGGCAGCACCACAGGTAACTGGTATTTTAGCATTGGCACTTCAAACCTATCCGTATTACGTACAGCAAGATGCTAAAAATTATTTAGGTAATAAAGCCAAAAATAACCAATTGACAGATTCGGGTGGAAGTTACTCGGATAGATTTAGTCTACAGGGATCGACTAACAGATATCTTTATTATTTTGAAGAAATACAACTACCAGTAGTTCCTCCTGATCCTTATGCTAATGTAATTTTTGAACCTACTTTTTTTCCTAGCGTAAGTAGTTGTGCTCCTGAGTCCTTAGTTTACAGTAAGTTTTTAAGCAGCGACAATCAAAAACTCGACATATGGGCAAATATAACTGTTACTGTAAATGGTACCACTGCTAATAATAGACCTATTACATTAAAAAAACAAGACCTTGTTCAAGCTGCTATTACAGCTCCAGCTGGTGCCTTGGGTTACAGATATATTCCTTACACATTGGATGATAGACAACAGTACTTTGCTGTGGTCAACAGAAATAATTATGCTCCGGTGGTTAAAACCAGTGAAAACTATAAACGTTGGTTCAACTACTATGTTACCAATATCAAGTACAGTTGGCATGATGGTTATAATACTTCGGGTCCTTATACATTAGGACTCGGGCGCAATGCTGTTGATGTGGACAGCATGCACATAGTGCTAGATCCTGTTAATTTGTTTGTACATTTTTATCAAACCGATCATCAACATGTAGCTAGTGTTGGTATGCCAGCAGGACCAATCGAATATAGAAAAATCAATTATACTGTGCCGGCTGTTAATACATACACACAAGATCTTTTGGTATTATGTAATGATGGTAAAGTCTATAGAATTACCTACGACAATAATTTTGTTGTCAGTGACAAATTTGATCCTGGTGGATTTAATGTATTTCCTCTTGAAGACTTACCATATCAAGAAGATATACCTGGGGGAGGTAGTTTTACTGATCAAGCTAGAGAAAATTACCTAAGGGCACTGTTTCCTAGTGTAACCTGTATGGATATTAATGCTAATACCATATGGATAGCAGGACAAGACACAGTGTACTTGATCAATAAAGAATTTACACTGCTAGGCACTGTAACTGTAGGTGGTGAGAATATTTTAGGCATAGCCTGTGCTGATGCTAGTTCTGCTATTGTGGTCACAAGAAATCAAAGAGTATACCGTGTACGTGCTGGTCAAAGCCCGGCACTACTATATACAGGTGTAGCATTAGGCAGTCCTGGCACATTGCCAGATGGTAATAGAGTAGCGGTTCCTGATCCTAATAATCAGAGATTACTTATTTTTAACAGCAGTGGATTAATTACTACCTGGGGAACCACAGGCATGGCTCCGGCCTATGCTAGAACTTTTTATGGTACTTTGTTTATAACCGGGCACGATACTAATCAGGTATTACGTTATATAACAGATAATCTCTATGAAGTTATTAATTTCAAACGTAAAGTAACTTTGGTTGATGTTGTAATAAACGGAGCTGGTACTAGTATACTAGGAACACATAATCTAGAAAACTTTACTGTATTGGATTTAACCGGTATACAACGAGTGATTCCTTTCACTGTAGACAAACGATATGGTGCTATCAATCACATCGGCACGCAACCACAAACAGTTATATTATTAGGACAAGAAGCTGTTACGCCCATAGCAGGTCCCGATCTCACAGTATGGTCAGATGGTGTAGCCGGTGGCACTATTAACACTGGTAGCTATGTAAGTGTGAGTTATCGTGCCGGCCAAGATGGTGCTTATCGTAGACCATTCATCATTGGCGAAACTGCCATTGACTATGATGTAGAAATCTTAAGCAGTGCGGTAATCCAAGATTATTATAGTCTTAGCACAGCAGTACTAAGATTGGTTGATCCATATGGATCAATTCTAGAACCTGATGTGGGCAGTCTTGATGAGGGTGTCACTGGACCTATCCCATTGGGATTTAACATCAATATGTACGGTAGAACCTTTGGTAATATCTATGTAGGTACCAATGGATATTTGTACTTTGGCAACGATTACTATATTAATCGTAACCCAGTATTCGGTGATCTCGCGGTAGATAGTTTATATGTAGAGCCGAGAGATTTATATCAAGGGTTTCCAGTCAATAATGTAGATCCAAATAACATAACCAATGGTCGATTAGACTCAGGACAAACACCTGGTCTGTATGTTAAGTATGATAGTCTAGTAGAATTCACTGGTTTTAGGCTACGTTGGATAGGCACTACCATGGCAAGTTATCCATTGGGTAACACCATAAGCACAGTATATACTACAACCAATCATACAGAATTATTAACTACTACACTAACTGGAATTAATGTAGGTGATTATATCAGTGGAAGTAATGTTACTGTAAGTACTCAAGTAACGAGCAAATCTTTTTATAGTGCTAATGTAGAAATTTATTCAGCCAGTGGTAACCGTTTTCTTACAGCAGACAGTGTTTCAATTAAAAAATACAGTAGAATAGATTCTTTGTTTAGTTTTTATAATAATGCTGTTTCGACCTCTAGCTCAGGTAATTTGGTTTTGGCTCAAGCTGTTAACGGTACGTTGGGTACAGTGATTATTGATGGTATTATTTCTAATGCTATTAGTTCGTTCCATGTTTTTGAATTTCCTTTTCAACTAGGAGCAGTAAGCACCACAGTACGTCAAGTCAAAGCTAAAACTATTACCACAAGAACTAAGACAATTACTCCTATAGCAATTTGGGATTCGAGTCCGACTAACAGCATCTATGTTTCATCGACCGACTATGCTAAGGTATATATAAATCAAACATTATTTGGCGCTAGCATACAAACAACAAAAGTAATAGCCAAGTCTTATACAGAAAAAGTTTTTACTCTTAATTCCGACTACGCACAAATTAGTGAAGGCTACTTACAGACTATCTATACAGATCCTGTTTTTGATGCCAATGGTAATATCATTGTTAATGGTTTTTGGACCAACACAACCATACAAGGGGCTACCATTACCTTTGATCTTAGCACAGTAAACGTGCCCAGTGGTAGTCAATTTCCCTACGAACTTGTAACTCAGTCTGGTAATATCACCAGCAGCGATTTTGTAGGCGACCCACCACTCAGTGGTTTATTAACTGTAAACAATAATCAAGCTAGTATACAGTTTAGAGCTAAAACAGATTTTGTAACTGAGGGCACTGAAAGCATGTTATTTACAGTGTCTAATCTCAGCGTAGTAAGCACCAGCAGTTTATCCTTACAGGCATTTTTATCAGAGGATCAGGTTAATTCTCCGGCGCAATTTACCACAACTAGAACCATAAATGAGTATCGTTTGACTATTGCTGGTAGTCAAAATATTGTTAAAGATTCTACAATAAATCTCAGTGAAACTGAATTAGAATTTAATAATCCTAATTATGCCAATGGTACATTGTTTGGTAACGTAACTTATCGACTACATGAACATTTTTTATTTGAACCAGGATATACTCAAGGATCAGCTGCTCAAGACATTTACGAAAATGTAAAATTTAATGCTAACTTCACTGGTAATTTTGTGGGTATTAGTAATGCGTTGACCATTGCTACAGCTACACCAATTTTGTTTAAGGCCAATGTAGCACATCCTGGTATTGCTTATGAAGTAGGTATTTACACAGGTAAAAATTACCAATATATTGAGTACTTTTTTGATAATCAATACCATACTAACTCTGAAGTAGGTATAATGGGCGTTGATGGTATTGCAACAGGTGATTATGTCAAATTAACCAATACCCAGTCTGGAAACAGTGTATTATTTGGTAGTTACATCAGTAACGGCGAATGGCAATATCTTGGTTCCGGCAGTTTCAACAATGTCAATCAAGGATTCGAACCACGACATCCTAGAATATTTAAGGCTGATCAATATACCTCACCAAATGAACAACGCTATGACATTTTAATTGATCAAAAGTTTCCTAGCTATGCCAATGTTCGCTATAGTTTAGATTATGGATTCTTATATCGTAACGATGGATATGACTTTGGTAATCGCAATGCTGTGACCAATGATATACTTACTGTGGTTATTCCATTTAACAATAATCGTAAACCAGTGAGCGCCATACTAGGTATTGGTAATTATCAAATAACTTTACCAGCAGTACCTGATGTTATATGGGCGGCGCAATTAGAAAATTCAACATCAGTTACAGACGCAGGCACAGAACAAACACTGAATCCTTCTATAGTAATCCCTGTGGCTGGTGAGTATATGTTACCCGATGTTTATAGATCGGCATTGGGAGGTAGTGCTACCGAATTTGAATATGTTAGAACAAGAGCCGGATCTAATCTTACTATCACGAGTAGGTATTATGATTTCGAGGCCGGTGACATATTGACTTTGAAGAATTTAATCACTAGTCGTAGAAGCTACGATGTACGTGAAGTTGTAGTATCGGGTCCACGATTTATTAGATTTTATTCGCGCACCGCAGGTGCTAATACATTCTTGCCATTGAACTATGGAACACTGGATCAACCATTTGTAAGATATTTAGATGAAACAGAAGCACCAGTCTATAGAAGCAGCAATATTCAACTATTAAGCACAGTGGGATCATTGTCTGGTAAATTGTTTGCCACCGGACATGGCGTAAACTTTGTACTCAACGGCAACGCTACCTATGCTCGAGTATTAGATAATGTCAGCACAGGATCGTTAATTGGTTTAGAGTGGTCTGTGGCCAGCTACTTTGCTAGTAACAGTATTGTATATCATATTCAAACAGACAGTTTAGATTCTGGTAATGTGTTTGTGCCCATTGGATTATGGAGTATAAACAATAGGTCTGTAACAGGTGGTGCT